>Ga0316607_1000240_pt1 | contig 21742 bp, 14 predicted proteins | sample MIS2016062E_MG_FD_207674 | JGI IMG/M metagenome (GOLD analysis project Ga0316607, IMG submission 207674) | Microbial mat bacterial communities from Middle Island sinkhole, Lake Huron, Michigan, United States - MIS.2016.062E | ecosystem: Environmental > Aquatic > Freshwater > Lake > Sediment...
GTTCTGCTTGCTGAATTGCGATCGCCATTTGGTCTGCTATCTGGGACAGCAACTCCGTTTCTTGCTGCTCCCAATTGCGGGGATCGCCGCACTCGTGAGCAATCAGCAAACCCCACAGCCTACCGGGGAATTTAGGATCATAGCTGACGGCTGTGTCGGCAGAATTTTCTTCATTTCTAGATGTAACAATCGGTACAATCAGATTAGCTTTTACCTGCAAACTATCTAAAAAATCCACATGACATGACTCTAAATCTGCCTGGAAAATATCATTAATTGCTCTGACTCGTCCTTGCTGATAAAAATCGGCATAATCCCCCTTAAAACACTTGTCTGCACCCATATCTCCTAAAATTGAAGGCCAAGGAACACTCATATCTTCAACTACAACTTTTCCCTGCCAGTTATCTTGGAATTGATAGATAATTACCCGATCGCAATTCAACAGTTGGCGAACTTCCCTCACTGCTGTTTGCAGGATAGTTCCCAGATCTAGGGTACTGCGAATTTGGTTGCTAATCAGCCGCAGCAGGGATTCCTGCTCGGCGAGGCGACGAGTTTTGCTGTACAATTTAGCTTGATTGATCGCGATCGCCAATTGCGAAGCCACCCCTTCTAACAACTGCCGTTCCCAATCAGTCCATTCCCGTTCGCGATCGGACTGGTGCAAGCCAATTATGCCATTCACTTCACCTTGATAGCGAGTAGCTACTGCTAGCATTGACTTAATCTCCAAATCCTCGACAATTTTTTTGCTTTGTTCATTCAATCCCGGAAAATCTATAAACTTCGTCACTGCTAGGGACTCTTGTTGGGATATAATCGCTTCCAGGTGCGGATTACCAATAATTGGCACTTTCATACCTAGCTGCATGGGATAGTCTCCGGCGTTGTATTCTCCCCGCGTGACTAAAGTTTTGTCTGTATTTGATTCTTTCACCAAAATACTCGATCGGCTGCACTTTAGCACTTGACCTAGCAACCTGCAAGCCGATGTCAAAATTTCTTCTATGTCGAGGGTACTGCGAATTTCATTGTTAATTTGGTTCAGCAAATTTGAGAGCTGAACCTGCTGTTTCATCTGCATGATTAGGGCTTTTTGTTCATCTACTTCTGGTAAGGTAAGTCCCTGTTGTGGCATCCACTTTTCTGATTCTAGCAACCAGGAATTTAATCTCGGTGATAGATGGTCTGATTCCTGTATATTGTAAGACATATTTACTCAGTATTTTTGCTGTAAGTTTTGAAAACTCTGCTGACCCTGCCAAGAGCCTGAGCCTAGCCACCCCGAATATTGGAAATTATTAAAACATTATAAATGATACAGCCTTAGCTGAGCAACTTAACCATTTATATATTATTTTTAATCAAAGATAAAACTTCCGGTCTCTAGTAAGCAATACTAATCAGGTGGACGCAATTGAATGTAAGATGTCAATTAGAGTTGACCGCCCGGTTGAGGCAAAAAAACCAACTTAAAATCTATCTTTAGTTCAATGTTTTTTGTCCTGCACTTCTTCAAGAGAAATGGAAAGTCCTATTGCCGAAAGTTTTCAACCCAGCGCTCACACAAACAATCTTAACTGTCTGTTAACCAATAAAGACAACATTAAAATAGCTTTGGCGATCGGCAATTCGCGGCTGCACTGGGGACTATTTGCTGGGGAAAATCTTCTGGAAACATGGGATACACAGCATTTGAGTGCTGGTGCTGTGCAGCGGATATCCGAGTCGGAAAAGGCAGAATATTTGGTGCAGACAGTAATCAGGTCGATCGAGGACATATCTGCTAAAAATCTCCTTTGTCTTCCTACTACTCCCGATTTTTCCAGCGATCGCAAACTTCCTTTGGTTCCATTACCTCTATTTTTAGCTTCTGTTGTGCCCGAGCAAACAGCACTTTGGCAGAGTTATCCTGATGTCGTAATTATTACTTTAGACCAGTTACCGCTCCAAGGACTCTATCCCACCCTGGGAATCGATCGAGCTTTGGCTTTACTCGGTGCTGGAACCGAAATAGGATGGCCAGTTTTAGTTATAGACGCTGGTACTGCCTTAACATTTACTGGTGCTGATGTCAATAGGCGTTTAGTTGGAGGCGCAATTTTACCGGGTTTGGGTTTGCAGTTGTCGTCGCTAGGAGAAAAAACTGCTGGTTTACCCTTGTTAAGCTTACCAGAAAATATGCCGCAGCGGTGGGCTACCGATACGGCGATCGCCATTGAAAGCGGAGTGGTGCGGGGGGTTGTAGCAGCGGTGAAGGATTTTATTGAAGATTGGCTGCGTTTGTTTCCTGAGAGCAAAATTGGATTGACTGGGGGCGATCGAACTTTGTTATTAAAATATCTCACCTCAGCCTTTCCCGATACAGCCGCAGCGGTAATTGAAACCCCAGAAGCCATTTTTTGGGGTTTCAGAAATGTTTTCAAAGAGGGTATTGAGTTTTGAGTTAGGAAAAAGGAAGATTAATTCTCAATGCTCAATGCCCAATGCCCAATGCCCAACGCCCGATGCCCAATGCCCAATTCACTTAGCAAATTCCCGAATATACTTAGCAACAAGATCCGGCGATTCCAAGGGCAAATTGCTGCCCCCCGAATTGATAAATTGAATCTCGGCATTAGCAGCCAGAGCAGCATAAGACTGACACAGAGACGACGAAGCATCAGCCTGAGCTTGAGAGTTCTGCAACAGCAATAAAGGAGTGTTCAGCCCAGACAACTTATCGTCAAGCAACTCCGCCTTAATTGCTGCTCGCCGCCGCCCAAACAGCAATTTCATCGCAACTTTGGCATCTATCAACTGCTTTCTGAACTTTAGCAGTTCGTCAATCTTTGTTTGGCCGCCGAACAACTTAGCAATGGGATAAATCGATCGCAGCAGCCAGTAAGCCACAGGAGGTTGAGCCGTCAGCCACCGAGCCGCCAGCCAGCGTCCCCGCAGGCCCGTATTCACCCCTTCTGGCGCTAACAACACCAAACCCTGGACTCGATCGGGATATTTGAGCGCGTAGCTAGTAGCCACCCAACCGCCCAAAGAGTGACCAATTAAATAAACCTGTCGCAGATTCAACGTATCGAGGTATTGGGCGAGACATTCTACTTCGAGGTCGATCGAATAATTCATTTTAGGGCGTTCCGAATCGCCAAATCCCAGCAAATCCGGTGCGAAACAGTGGTAGTAAGGATGCAAATATGCGATCGTCTTAAGCCACTGATTGCTATCGTCCCAAGAACCATGCAAAAACACCAAATTTGGGCCCTGACCGACTTCGTGCCAGAAGATTTGGCCTAAAGAAAGTTTGACGCGGGAATTTCGTAGCTGTGAGTACATCCGGTTAAATATTTTTATATACAAAAACCATAATTCTATCTTCTGGGATGTCACATCAAACAAGGAAAAAAGTTAAAATTCATTCAAAATTTGACTAAAATGTATCTGCACCTCGCTTCAATTTAGAACTGTTAAACCTTGAAAATAGTCCTGCAAATGCTTGTCGCTATTATGGCTGAACTCGCCCTCCGGCAGCGATGTCGGCAAAAAAGCCTCAACCTCGCTGATTTCGAGTGTATCCTGAACCTCCATTTTTCCCTGCACCTCTGCTGCCACGACGATACAAATCGAGTGAAGTCGAGGATCGCGATCGGGTTCTGAGTAAACACCCACCAAACGGCGGATTTTTACCAGTTCTAGTCCTGTTTCTTCAGCCAATTCCCGCCGCACTGTTGTGGTAATATTTTCGCCCCAATCCACCATACCTCCCGGCAGTGCCCAGCAACCATTGTCGCGACGGCGAACTAACACAATTCGTCCATCAGGCAATATGGGGATAATGCCAGTACCAGTGACGGGGTGTCGAAATATCATTCCTAGCACGGTTTGTCCAATTTGCCACAATCGACGCATATATTAAAAAACTTTAAGAAAGGGCTGATACCAAACACTACAATATATTCTGTTGAAAATATAGTATGATATTTTGCCCTAGAAAATCTGCCAGATGCACAAAATTGCCCGCAGCGTCGGGCAAACTGAATTGACACTCCTCAGCTATCAAGGCGTGAGGATTCTTCGTTCACAGACTTAACTTGCTTAGACAAGATTGCTCCAGCCTGAGTAGAGGTCGAATCTCCCGAAGCGTTCGGATTTAAAATCCAGGTTCCTACATGACCTGTAGTACCCAAGGCTAAATTCAGGATGTTCCTAGCCGCATTCCAATCTCTATCTAATTCAAGTCCACACTGACAATTGTGTGTTCTAGTAGATAGTGATTTTTTTACAACTGTGCCGCAGTTAGAACAGTTTTGAGAAGTGTACGCTGGGTTAACGGCTACCGTTATTTTTCCAAGCTTGACCCCAAAATACTCCAACCATTTCCTGAATTGATACCAACCAGCATCATTAATCGACTTTGCGAGACAATGATTTTTAACTAGGTTTTTAATCCTCAAATCTTCATAAGCGACCAAATCGTTAGATTGGATGACGCAACGCGCTATTCCCTTAGCGTGTTCTTGACGCTGCCTACTTATTTTGAGGTGTACTCGCCCTAGTCGATTAATGGCTTTCTTTCGATTGGTAGAGCCTTTCTTTTTGCGAGAAACACATCGCTGTCTAGACTTCAACCGCTTCTCGCTCTTCCTGTAAAATCTGGGGTTCGGTTCGTTATGTCCGTTGCTGTCGGTATAAAACTCTTTGAGTCCAACATCTAAGCCGATTGTCCTACCAGTCGAGTTTGTCTCAACTTGATGTTCAATCCTGATTACAAATTGGACGTAATAACCGTCAGCACGTTTAACCAGACGCACCCGCTTGATCTGATCTATTTGGTAGAAGTTTAAGTCCCATGTCCCTTTTAGTGTTAACTTGCCAATAGCTTTCTTGTCGGTAAAGACTATTTGTTTGCGTGTCTCAGAAAGCGACCACCCAGAAGTCTTATACTCAACAGAACGACAGTTCTTTTTAAACTTCGGATAGCCCTTTTGACCGGGAACCTGTCGTTTGCAATTGTCGTAGAACCGAGCAATTGAACTATAAGCCCGCTCGACAGAGGCTTGACAAGCATGGGAATTTAAAGTCTTGACAAACGGAAATTCAGCCCTCAGCGCTGTGTTGTAGCGATAAAGCTCTTTCTGTCCAACACCTCTGTTGTCCATCCAGTAACGGATGCACTTGTTGCGGACAAATTGAGCGGTTCTAATCGCCTCATCTATTGCTGTATATTGGGTTGTTTTTCCTTTGGCTTTAAATTCCAGAACTATCATTTGACGTGGAAAAACTCTACGGCAATATTCTAGCACAAAAAGTCGCCCTAGAAGGGCGAGGCTTGAAACCCAATTTTTTGGTCAGGAGCTAAATCGCCTGGATTAAGTATCATTTGTCCTATTTGTCAATAGTTTGTTGATTTTTTTTTAGCTTGGCCTGTAGCCTGCTATGATTTACAAGTCACGCTGTCTGTTAGATGTATTTCCTGAATTCAGGAATATTAGTTATGATGACAGATCGCAGGTAAAGCCGAAGTAAGGCTTAGAGGCTGCTTTGACAGCAGCCGTTTTATTGTTGTTTATTAGTGATGAGGTCCGAATGGCTAAACGCCGTAATCTCAAGAAAGAGAAGGCACAACGAAATCAAGCATACGCCCGCAAGTTTCGCAAGCGCAGAAATCAAGATATGTTCTCTAACAAGAGAAGACGATTTGACGGCGGCAACGGTGGTGGCATGGGCGCCATGAGTGGTGGCGGCAGAGACAAAGATATGGCTGCCGCTGAAGATTAATCGCTGAGCCGATCGCGCGCAGCAATCAGTGATTTCCTGACTTGTTCAAATCCGGTACCCCCGTAACTATTGCGAGCCGCTACCACTTGCTGAGGTGCGATCGCGCTATAAATGTCTGTCTCAAAAGCTGGGTGCAATTCTTTCCACTCCTCAAGTGTCAAATCTTTGAGGAGTTTGCCCCCCAACAGGCAAGTTTTGACGACTTTGCCGACGAGGTTGTAAGCTTCCCGGAAGGGAACGCCTCTGGCGGCTAGGTAGTCTGCTACGTCTGTAGCATTAGAAAAGTCTTCTGTAACAGCCGCGGCGAGGCGATCGCTGTTAAATGCGATTCCTTCCCGCAGCAAAATCGTCATTGCTTCCAAACAAGCTTGTACCGTTTTCACGCTGTCAAACAAAGCTTCTTTATCTTCTTGCAAATCTTTGTTATAGGCCAAAGGCAGTCCCTTCATCACTACCAGCATAGCTTGCAAGTGACCGAAAACTCGCCCCGCCTTACCCCGCACCAATTCTGGAACGTCAGGATTTTTTTTCTGGGGCATAATGCTCGAACCCGTAGCGCAGCTATCTTTGAGCGAGATAAATCCAAATTCGTGAGATGACCACAAAATCATTTCTTCTGACAAGCGGCTCAGGTGTACCATGATCAGGCTGGCGGCTGCGAGAAATTCGATCGCAAAATCTCGATCGCTAACTCCATCTAAGCTATTAGCATAAACTTTGTCAAAATGCAATAGTTCGGCGGTATAATGTCGGTCGATCGGGAAAGTCGTCCCCGCCAGAGCACTCGAACCCAGAGGCGAAATATTTACCCGCTTGTAGACATCGCCGAGGCGTTCCCAGTCGCGATCGCTCATTTCAAAATAAGCCAAAAGGTAATGAGCCAAACTAATCGGCTGAGCGCGCTGCAAGTGCGTGTAACCAGGGATTAAAGTTTCCACGTTAGGTTCAGCAATATCTAGCAAAACAGCTTGAAATTCTCGTAATTGCTCGCGAATTTGTGTGATTTTGTCGCGCAAATACAAGCGAGTATCAGTACCTGCTTGATCGTTGCGCGATCGAGCCGTGTGCAGCTTTTTTCCTGCATCACCGACGATTTCCGTCAGTCGCTTTTCTACTGCAAAATGAACGTCTTCTGAGTCAATTCCCGGTACAAACAGTCCTTGTTGATATTCCAGACGAATCTGTTCCAAACCATTGACTAATTGTTCGCCTTCTGCTGCTGAAATAATCCCAGTTTTCGCCAGCATCTTAGCATGAGCGACGGAACCCGTCAAGTCGTACTCAATCAATTCAATGTCAAAGCCAATACTAGCATTAAATCGTGCGATCGCCGGGTGCAGCGCCGATTCAAATCTTTGACTCCAGGTTGTTTGTGGTGTTGTCATTTGTGAAGGTAAAACTAGATGATATCTTTGACAAAAGGCTATGAAAACCTTTTTGTATTGACACCCTCGGCCTGAAGGCACGAGGATTCTTGGTTCAATCAGTCGGCTTGCCCGTTGATGCTACCACCAACGAGTAGAGGTCGTTCTGTCCCCAAGCGTTAATTCCGGTGTGCCCCACCGTATTTAAATTGATTCCTGCTTGCTTCAATCCTTTTGCCAGAATATTCAGAGCTGCGTTATGATCTCGATCTAATATCGTACCGCAACTGCAAATATGAGTTCTGACCGACAGTGATTTTTTGACAGTATTGCCACAGGTTGAGCAATCTTGAGAAGTATACTGAGGAGCAACAGCGATTACTGTTTTCCTGTACACTTTCCCAAAATATTGCAAATAATGATCAAGTCTGTGACCAAGCTGCATCGCTAATTGATTTTGCAAGCTTATGGTTTTTCACCATGTTTTTAACCCGAAGGTCTTCGTAGGCTACAAAATCGTTAGATTTTACCGCGCACAACGCCGTCTTGATGGCGAAGTCTTTGCGCTGCCTGCTGACTTTTAGGTGTTTCCTTCCTAACTTATTGATTGCTTTTTTACGATTACTAGAACCTTTCTTTTTTCGAGAAACTCGTTTCTGCGCTCGTTTTAAAGCTTTTTCATTTTTACGAAGATGCCGAGGGTTGGGAACCGTGTTACCGTCACTATCGGTATAGAAATGATTTAATCCCACATCCAACCCTACGACTTTGCCAGTAGGAATTGTTTCCTCTGTCCGTTCTACGTTGATACAAAACTGAGCGTAATAACCGTCGGCACGACGAACTACCCTGATTCGCTTAATCTCGTCAGGTGCCAAGAAATGCAAATCTCGACTACCGATTAACTTGAACTTTCCAGCAGCGAAGCCGTCTTTAAACGTCAAGCATCTTTTGTCGTTAGAAAGCGACCAACCGGACTGTTTGTACTCTACGGAACGAGTATGTTTCTTGAACTGCGGGTATCCTTTTTTTCCTGGTTTTTTGGCTTGGCAATTAGCAAAAAAACGCTGGATCGCAAAAATAGCACGCTCCGCCGAAGCTTGACGTGCCGTTGAGTTAAGTTTACCTGCCCATTCAAACTCTTTGGCCATGATGGCGCATTGTTTGTATAGATCGACTAGCTTAACCCCTTGATTGTCAATCCAGTGTCTAAGAGTTTTGTTTCGGACAAATTGCGCTGTGCGGATCATTTCGTCGATCATCCGATATTGCTGCGATTTGCCTTTTAATTTAAACTCTAGTACAATCATGCAATTATTCTCTCGTTTTTGCAGAGCATTGTATTCACAAAGTGCATAGGTTTAAGAATTGTTTACACTTTGTGGAAATTAAAGCCGTCCTAGAAGGACGGGGCTTGAGCCTCCCGCTACGCTCCGCCCAAATTTTTGGTAAAGACTTTAATCCTGACTACGGTTTGTAGTCAAGACTACATTCCTGGCTATTTTGTGATGTAATAAAGGACTAAAGTCCTGACTACCAACTTGAGATTTTGGCGATCGGCTCCTTTCACTAATAACTCACAACAGTCCTTACCCTCTACCCTTGCCTAATGCTGCCAATTCCCAACAACAAATCTAAGGAATAATCCCTTTAATGAACCAGCCGATAAAAATACCGATAAAAAAAGCTGCTATTTGACCGGTAGAAACAAAATGGTTCCAAGCTTTTTGGAAATTAGTAAAAATCTCGTAGCTTTGACCCAACAGCACTGTCGAACTTAAATGAGATTTCCAAACTAACAAATGAGCCAGATCGTTCCCATGAATTGAACCAGTCAATCCAGCAGTAATTTCCGGCATAAAATTAACTATCATTTTGATTTTCTCCTGTGGCAGGTTTAACTCTGAGTACAACCAGAGTCATGTCATCTTCATTACGGTTGCCGATGCCGATAAACTGGTGAACGCGATCGAACAAATAATCCAAAATTTTTTCAGACCCCTGATAATTTTGACAAGCCCACTGAAAAGCAGCGGTCAAGTTTTCCTCATCAAAGCGATCGCCCCTTTGATTAGCAGCATCCGTAAAGCCATCAGTGTAATAAATAATAGTATCTCCCGGTTGCAATTGCACTTGTGCTTCTTGATAACGCGAATCAGCATCCAAGCCAATTAGCATCCCTTCGAGAGTATCGAGTTGCTGAATAGAATTAGTTGCAGCTTGCCAAAGCAAAGGTGGGTGATGAGCAGCATTGCTGTAAGATAAAACGCGAGTTTTCGGGTCATACTCCGAATAAAACAGAGTCACGAAACGGTGAGAATTTTCCAAATCCGCGTGCATTACCCGGTTTAAATGTTGCAGAATTATCGACGGCGAATGGCGGTTCAAAACCTCCGCCCGCAGCATCCCCCGCGTCATCGTCATCAGCAGGCCTGCTGGCACGCCTTTGCCCATGACATCACCGATGACAATGCTCCAGCGACCCTTGTCGATTCTTGACTTAAGATTTTGGATCAGGGATGGGGGGTTTTCCCCCTGATCTTCCTGACCTATGGGGTCATAGTCAGCGGGAATAAAATCATAATAATCTCCGCCAACTCTGCTAGCTGGTTGACAGCGAGCAGCCACATCAAGGCCGGGAATTTTCGGGCAGCTACGGGGCAGCAGTCGCACTTGAATTTCAGCGCCAATTTCCAATTCTCGGTCTAAGCGCTCTTTCTCGCCCAACTTAGCAGTAAGTTCGTCTTTCGAGATAGCGACTGCGGTTTGATCTGCCACTAGGCGGACTAATTTTTGTCTCCCTGGCGTCCACACATATTGCGGGTCACTGCTAAAAACATAAAGCCGTCCCCGTTCCAAATTCTTCAGCAAAATTGGCGCCCCAAACAAGTGAACGTCTTGGCCCAAATAGCGACTGACTTGAATGTCGAGACTAGATATTTGCCCAGAGGTTTCGGAAATAACTTCTGCTGCGCTGGGCGAATTTGCTGTAACTTGCCTGGTTGCGATTTCCAGCGCTTTTCGCATATCTTGGCACTGCCGTCCTTCCTGACAGTGCAACTGCTGGAATCTGACTTGACCGTTGGGTTTGAACAGCACCAAAGCTCCCCCATCGGCATCGGTAATCCGAGTAGCCACCAAAGGAACCAACTCGAAAAATTGGTTGAGATTGTTAAAACTTCGCAGGGCAAAGGAGAGCGAACTCAACATATCTTGAACGTTGTGCTGGTATCGATGCAAGCGCGCCACCAGTTCTTTGAGTGCGAAGACTGGCGTCACGTCGGTCGAATTGCGACCGGGAGGGCGGTCAGCAGATTGAGGTGAGGAGCGAGACAAAGGCACAGCAGTCATTTGAGAGATTTGTGATTTGTGATTTTAGATTGAGGAGGAAAGATTTCAGCTTAGATTGTTGAAGATTCTAGATGGTTATGCTGCCAGTCCGTCCCAAGAATTTGGGACGGCTGCATCCTCTCAATCAAAAATCTAAAATCTAAAATCGAGCAGGGCTTCAACAAACTCGTAACTAGAAAACGGGCGCAGGTCTTCGATGCTTTCCCCTACTCCAATGAAGCGGATCGGCAGGCCTAGTTGCTGCACCACTGCTAGAGCAACACCACCTTTAGCAGATCCATCGAGTTTTGTCAAGACTACTCCGCTCAATTTTGCAGATTCTGCGAAAACTTCCGCCTGTCGCAAACCATTTTGACCCAGTGTGGCATCCAAGACCAGTAGAGATTCTACGGTAGCACTAGGAGCTTTTTTATCTACAATGCGACGGATTTTGCTGAGTTCGTCCATGAGATTTTTTTTGTTTTGCAGGCGGCCGGCGGTGTCTACGATCAGGAGTTCTGTTCCTCTGGCGGTGGCGGCGACGATCGCATCAAATACGACAGCAGCCGGATCGGTATTTTTCCCCTCGTTGGCAATAATTTCGACGCCGCTACGACTTGCCCAAACTTTTACTTGTTCGACGGCGGCGGCCCGGAAAGTATCGGCGGCGGCAATTAAGGTTTTGTAGCCGGACTTTTGGGCAATGTGGGCTAATTTGCCGATCGTCGTAGTTTTACCAGCACCGTTAACTCCTACGATCAACCAGATATTAAACGTATCTTTTTCTGGGGCAAAAGTCAGACTGTAAGCGGGATTGCCGATCGCGCTTTGGGCACAGGGTGCATCCAGGATGTCGCGCAGAATAGTTTTGAGGTAAGCTAGGGCCTGTTCTGGCGGTAGCACTTCTTCTTTGAGTCTGGCTTGGAGGCGACTGATAATAATGTCCGTTGCTGCGACTCCAACATCGGCTTGTAGCAACAAAGTCTCAATTTCCGCCACTGCATCTTCATTCAGCGGGCCTTGACCGACGATCGCCTTAAGTCGATTAATTAAGCTGCGGCGAGTTCTTTCTAAACCTTTTCGCAGCTTTTGCAGCCAAGTGATTTCTTCGACAGATACTTGATCGGGGCGGCGGCCTTGACTGGCCAAGATTTCTGAAGACCAGAGGAAGCCTTCATCAAAGGCAAAACCGGGAATTTCTTCAATAATTGCTGCTCTGGCGGCCGCTTCTGCAATTACCTCTGGTTCTTCAATGGCGGTTTCTTTGAGGCGTTCGATGCGTTCCATTCGATCGGCCTGAGCTCTTGCCCAAAATGGCAGGGGTTCAGCATCGGAGGCGGTATCAGGGGCGATCGGTATTTCTGCGACTGTGGTAACAGGTTCGGAAATCTCTAAATTTTGTTGTATAGGAACTTCTATTTTTTCAGCAACTGGACTGGCAATTTCGGGCGAATAAGCTGCTGTTTCGGGAATTTCTGGAGTTTTTGGGGTTGGTTCGGCTTCTGTCGCTCTTGGGGCTTCTGGCTGCCCTGCAATTGCTAGAGCTTCCGAGTCGAGGGCTGCGGGTTCGGCCGCAATTTCCACAGCCTCCGGTTCTGGAGTTTCTGAAACTTCTACTGCGAATGCTGTTTCTGCTTGCGGAATGGGGGTTTCTGCTGTCTCGGAAACTTCTGCTTCCTGTTTTTGCGGAATGGGGGTTTCTGCTGTCTCGGAAACTTCGGCTTCGGGTTTTTGCGGAATGGGGGTTTCTGCTGTCTCGGAAACTTCGGCTTCGGGTTTTTGCGTAACGGGGGTTTCTGTTGTCTCGGAAACTTCTGCTTCCTGTTTTTGCGTAACGGGGGTTTCTGCTGTCTGGGAAACTTCGGCTTCCTGTTTTTGCTGTTTTTGAATATTTTTGTAAGCAGCTTTAGCCCAATTGAGATAATCTTCGGCTACGGCGGGAGAGTTTGGCTCTGCTGCGGTTGGTGTGGCTGTATCTGTTGGAGGCTCAACCGCAGGGGATTTGGCCGGCGAATCTTGGGGTTGTTCGGGTGCTGTCTCTTTTTCTGAAGATCCGCTTTCACTGTATTGACGGCGAAACCAATTAAAAACCATAGCAGGAAATGGGGAATAGGGAATAGTTATTAGTCTGTAGTCTTTAGTTTAGAGCCGATTGCTCATGACCAATAGCCAATAAACTACAGGAATTACGCAAAAACTGCTTCACAACACTATTGGTAGAGGAAAGGTGCGCAGTGCGCACCCTACAGGTAGAGTTTATGCGTCCAGGACTACAAGCAGTCAGTTGTCAGTTGTCAGTTGTCAGTTGCTACCAATAACCAATTCCTAATTCCCAATTCCCAACAACCAATGACTATTGACGAATGGCTTCTGCATTAATTTTATCGACTACTCGGCGGAGGACTCCGTTGATGAACCGATGTCCTTCGTCGCCGCTGTAGCGTTTGGCCAGTTGGACGGCTTCGTTGACGCCGACTTTTTCGGGTAAGCCGAGAAATAGGATTTCGGCGATCGCGATTCTCATAATATCTCGATCGATCCTAGGCAACCGTTCTATTTGCCAGTCTACGAGGGATTCTTTGAGCAATTCGTCAATTTGAGGGCGATTGCTGCTAACTTTCGTGAGGATTTGCAAAGCATAGGTGCGAACATCTTGCTGGTTAGCTAGCTGGATGATTTCGGGAAACTCCATCGCTGCGGCGAGACGGTTGATCGCGGTTTCGGTGAGTTCGACGGCTTCGCGCACCATTACTCTAGCGCTTTGGACGTCAGGGGCGCGGATTTCGCTAGCGAGGAGTTTGTCACTTCCGCGCTGCACTTCGGCGGCGGCGGTTGAGAGGGCTTCTTGAACTTCAGCAGTCAGGGTGCGGATGGCGGCGAGGACGACATCTTGCAGTTTCTTGGCTTCTAATAGTTCTGGATTGGCTGGAAGTTGGCTGATGCCGAGGAGTGCGAGTTCGCGTGCGATTTCGCGGGCTTTTTTCATAGTTTTTAGATAGGAATTGGGGATTTAGGAATTTTAGGAATTACGCAGTCTCGACGCTTTTCGTAGGGCTTGAGATTCTTCGCGACCCTCAGAATAACAGAATTATATCAATTCCGGTTGCACCGGAATGATATAGAGGAGACGGCAGTGCCGTTTCCCTACGCCAGATTAATTGTAGGGAGACGGCAGTGCCGTCTCCTAATTTCTTAAGTCTCTTCTTCTACTGCTACGGGCTGGTATCTTGATTCAGATACTAAGGGTTCGAGTATCTTACCCGTGGTGTTGTCGGTAGTTACTGGTATTGAGTTGTTGGGGTTGACGATACCACCGGAGATGATGACTTTAAAGGCATCTTCGATCGACATCGAAAGATTCACCACATCGGCTTCTGGAACAATAGCGTACCATCCGGTGGTGGGGTTCGGTGTGGTGGGGATGAAAATGCCGATCGGAGTTTCGCCGGTCAGGTGAGATGACAGATCATTACTCTCGATCGTACCGGTCACAAACGCCAAAGTCCAGATTCCCCGGCGGGGATACTCCACTAAAACCACCCGACGAAATTTGTCGTTTGATTTGAGAATGGTTGCTAGCAGTTGTTTTAGGGTTTTATAAACCGATCCCGCTAGGGGAATTGCCTGCAACAGCCGTTCACCAAAGTCTAGCAGCCACTTCCCGAAGATGTTGCGGGCCATTAAACCTATGACTAAAATGCTCAGCAGGGGTACAGCCAGCCCTACTAAGAAATTCAGCAGATTCACCAAAATCGGATGGAGTCCGTCAAAGGGGTTGATCTGCTTGGGAATTTTCGTGAGAAAATTGATCACCCAACTGGCGATCGTAATTGTCAGCCAGATGGTGGTAGCTAAGGGGATCACTACCAGCAAACCTGCGATCAGGTCGTTTTTTAAGTCTTGTTTGATGCGTTGGAGCACGGGTGGTCAACTCTGCTATACAAAACTTGGCTAAACTGATCTCAGCTTCACCATTCAACTAGAAGTAATTTCGCTTAGGGTCTGCTTCCTGCTTCCATCAAGGGAGTCGGCTCGCAACTTGTCCACAGGCGTAAATTTGGGCGGAGCATCGCCCTATTTTTCACGCGGTAATAACTATTGTTTTTGAAGCTTTTAGCCATTGTTCAACCATTATTTTCAACCTATTTAACGAATCGTGGTATCCCGTTCGACCTTTTTATAGGCTGGTCAGTTTTGAATCGACCGTGGTTTGCTTTCTCAGGGAATGTCTAGCCTTGGTTTTGGGCATTACGATCAACCTAGCAGAAAATTACAACTCTGTCAACACGATCGCGCCTGAGATGCCCGCAGCACTTTAAGCAGTCGGGGAGCTAACGCGCGATCGCATTTTACGTTTACAGGGCTCAGCCAACTTGCAGATGCCTAGGGTGCGTCATACCAAATCCGGGTTTCCCACCCCCTTTCTGATTCGGCGGTTTCAACCGCTTCTTGTCAAACGAAGCCTGCGGGAGCAGACTAAGAGATCAAGGGGGTATTTAAGCCGGATTTGATATCACATCATCCAAACTTGAAATTGAATTAGAGCGACCTACTTATAGTACGATTAATTTGTGGTTGTGAAAGTGTCATAAAATTAACTTATGTTGAGTACAGAAAGACTGTCAGAATAAGGTGTTTTTCCAGGAACGGTTGCGGGGCTTTCGGCGGGAATTCCTGACCTCTTGGTCAGCAAGGAAGATCTGTTAAATCAGATGGCTGGAATCAAAGTCGGCACCACAAGCGCTGCGATAGATGCCAGGGATGATTTGACTCAAAAATCAGATTTTGGGGCTGCTGCGACGGTTAGTTCGATCGCCCTTTCTGACAGTTTCTCCGATTTCAGCTTGCAGGTTCTAGGCGGCGACTCTCCTCAATTTGAAAATAGTCTCAAATCCCAGCCAGATATCTCCGGGAAAGTTCAACGATACGAACTTACAGGGATGGATTTTGCGGTGGGCGATGGGGTTGGTGAACAATTGCGATCGGCATCCCGAACTGCTTCGCTAATCCCTTCATAAAAAAAATCTTTTGATTTTAAAGATTATACCATCGATCACCAAGGTTTAAACACGCTCAACATCAAAGTTAATTACGAATTAAAACCGGGAATCGCCCCAGCAGAATATCCTGATACTTGCTGCTATTTTATCAAATTATAGACAATTTCCTAGTTAACTACCCGAACGAAACAGATTTCTGGGAAATTCTTAACAAAAATCTGACTCAAAAGGTGCTAGATGAAAATCCAGCACTGACAGATGTTGGCATTCAACTTGAAGTTTTGCCGACGAATCGATTACCTTACGATCGCACGAGCACAGTTTTCCGCAGCCGAGGGGGTAAATTACAGGAAGATTGGAATTTCTCCTTGAACGACTACATCATAAATCACCAAGGATTGAACCAGCTCAATCTCGATGTCAATTACCAGTACAAGCCGGGAATCACCACAGAAGAATATCCCGATACTTGCTGCTATTTTACAAGAGCATTGATCACTTTTTAACCAAATATCCGAAGGAAACAGATTCCTGGGAAATTGTCAATAAAAAATTGACCAAAAATATCCTAGATGAAAATCCAGCCTTGGCGGCGATCGACATTAATTTAAGCGTTTTGCCAACCCCAGGATTGCCCTACAACCGCACCAGTAAAGTTAGCCGCACTCAAGCCAGCAACCCTCAAGGAACTTTTCTAGTCGGAAACAGCAGGGGAAATAATGTACTGCGATTTGACGGCAAAACTGGCAACTTTTTAGGGGAATTTATAACAGCGGGAAGTGGCGGTTTGTCAAATCCCGATACGATAATTTTCGGCCCAGACGGTAACGGTGACGGCAAATCCGACATTTACATTGCTAGCGGTGACAAAGCGGGAAATTCCGGCGAAGCAGCAGCATCTGCTGTGTTGCGGTACGATGGCATTACAGGGGCATTTATTGACAAGTTTGTCGGCGACAATCCGAATACGACGAGCGATGAAACAGGCGGATTGTTTCGTCCTTACGGTTTAGCTTTTAGCCCGGATGGGAATTTGTATGTCAGCAGTTTTTTGACTGACAAAATTCTCCGCTACAATGGCAAAACCGGGCAGTTTATTGATGTATTTGCTTCGGGAAATCAGCAAGGGGGAGGATTGAATGGGCCGAATGGTTTGTTGTTGGCTCCTGATGGCAATTTGTACGTGACAACGGAGGGGAGTATTGCTCGCGAGGGCAAAGCTGATTTCAGCGCAAATTTACCCAGTCAGGTGCTACGTTACAACCCGGAAACCAGGCAGTCAAGTATTTTTGCTTCCCCCGATCCTTCGCCTCGGAGTCAGGGTTTTGCGAGTCTTTTGGGAATGGCGATCGGACCTGTTGATGGCGACATTTATGTGAGCGATTTTGCTAACGATATCAGGCGCTATAATCTGAAATCTGGGGAATTAGTAGAGGTTTTATCTACTAATTATACTGAGACTTTACCCAGCAGCAATTATCTGGGCGGTTTGGCTTTTTCGCCGATCGGCAATTTGTTTGCAGTTGGCTTCGACAACCGCGCCAATGCTAACGGTGCCGGTGCAGTTTTGCGCTACAATGGCAAGACGGGCGACCCGCTGCCATTAGTTGCGAATCCTGGAACATTTCCCAGTCCTATTTTTGTCTCTCCCGACAGCAAGTTACAGCGTCCGATCGCGATTTCGTTCTTTCCGTCCGATGCTACATTGACCGAAAAGTGGAATTTTCCGATCGCCAATTACCCAATTAATCATCAAGGGTTAAACAACCTGAATCTAGATGTAAATTACAAGTATCAAGATGGGATTCTCAATTTCCAGTATCCAGATTTTGTGCCAATTTACAAAATTCTTGACAATCTGTTAGTTAATTACCCGAATGAAACTGATGTTTGGGAAATAGTTAATAAAAACTTGACCCAAAAAGTGATAGAGTCAAGTATCCGACACTTGACTCTGTGACTGTGAATTTGGATGTTCTGCCGACCCACCGATGACCTTACAATCGCAACAGTACGGTTACTCGCACTCAAGATGGTAAATTAGGGGAAGCCTGGGATTTCAAGTTGGCTAATTACTCGATCGATCATCAGGGTTTGAACAACCTAAATATTGATGTCAAGTATCAGTACAAACCAGGAATTACCCAGGATGAATATCCCGACACTTGACTCTGTTTTACAAAAGCATCGACAATTTCTTGGCTAATTACCCGAATGAAACGGATGTCTGGGAGATAGTGAATCAGAAGTTGACCCAAAAGGTGCTAGCTGAAAATCCGGCTTTGGATTCGCTGCAAATTGACCTTGATCTGTTGCCGACTAATAAATTACCTTACGAGAGGGCAAGTATTGTGTCGATCGCTTAGCAACGGATCGGGTGCTACAATGTCAAACAGGACAACAGCCCAATATTTGTTGGGCCTGTTTTTTGGGGTGGTTGTGGGTGGTCACGCTCGCGTAGTCGAAGTGTTGAATCCACTTGTAGGGTGCTCTACTGCATTAATGATTTCGATTTCAACAGGTTTGGACGCTCCGGGACACCCTACGCAATCAAGAAGCAGGAAGAAAACACGCTGATCTAGTCGCAAGTCCAGATAAGTCGGGCTTTCTCTGAGCTGAGGTAAGTTTTTGAGAACGGCGGAGGCAAAAGTGTATCTTTGGATAGATGCCCATTCTACCAAAACCGAATTTTCCTGAGATGTACGTTGGCGATCGACTAGCAAATTGTGGCAGCAGGTAAAGCAGGCCACGAGACAAATTTTGACTTTTGTTGATGAACGATCAAAATTTAGGAAATAATAGAAGTGTTAGAGCTGCTTAGAATAACAGAATGCTTCCTCCTCCTATTTAAGTCAAAATATTTAAGTCAAAGGATTGATTGTGAAAACCCTAAATATCCTCTTGGTAGAAGACAGTCCGCTGGATGCAGAACTGATTCAAGTATATCTAATTGATGGTGGGATCGAGTTTGATCTGTTGTGCGTGGAAACGCGGGAAGAGTTTGTCGCCGCACTGGAAAACAACAGTTTTGATATTATTTTGGCAGATTATATGCTGCCTGGGTTTAACGGGATAGCAGCCCTGGAAATAGCCCAGGCTATTTGTCCACAGCTACCGTTTATTTTTGTATCGGCTCTCTTTGATCAACAACTGGGCGAAGAAGTGGCGATCGAAACTTTGAAAAGTGGCGCTACAGATTACGTGCTCAAACCCCGTTTGACGCGGCTGGTGCCTTCAATTCAGCGGGCCATGCGGGAAGTTCAAGAACGGCTAGAATGCAAGCAAGCCAAGGCACAGCGCCATGAAAGCGAAGATAGATTTCGGATCATGGCAGACACCGCGCCAGTGATGATTTGGATGTGTGACACTCACAAAGTTTGCCATTACTTTAACCAAGTCTGGCGATCGTTTACGGGCAGAACTTTGGCACAAGAAATGGGCAACGGTTGGATGGAAGGGATACACCCAGACGATTTGCAACACTATCTGGAGACGCGCTCTGCTGCTTTCGAGGCCGAAGCCGAGTACCGCGCGGAGTACCGTCTGAGGCGCTTTGACGGCCAGTACAGGTGGGTTTTGGATACGGGGGTACCCCGGTACAGACCCGATCGCACTTTTGCAGGTTACATCGGTTCCTGCATTGATCTTGGCGATCGCTTCCAAGCAGAACAAGAAGGCGCCGCCGCCTTGGAAAGGGAAAAAGCAGCCCGCGCCGAAGCGGAAGCGACAGCTAAATCGCTGCAAGAGGCAAACGATCAAATTACTAACATTCTCGAAACCATTAGCGACAGTTTTGTCAGCGTCGATTTGGAATGGAATTACACCTATGTCAACCGCAAAGCTCTTGAATTTTTGGGCAAGTCGAAAGCTGAGTTGATCGGCAAAAATATGTGGGAAGTGTTTCCTGATGCAGTTAATACCCCTGGTTACAAAATGGCTCAGAAAGCACTTGCCGAAGGCTTAACCCTGGAATATGAAGAATTCCATCCATTTCCGAATCAGTGGTTGGCAGTGCGCTGCTATCCGTCAGAGTATGGTTTGTCTATTTATTTCCAAGACATTACCGATCGCAAGCAAACAGAAGCAGCACTAAAAGCTAGCGAGGCAAAGCTGAGGAGTTTAGCAGAAGCTAACTTGATCGGAATTCTGTTCGGCGATGTTGACGGCGACATCAGCGAGGCAAATGACGAATTTTTGCGTATGGTTGGCTACAGGCGGGAAGACTTGCAGGGCGGGAAACTGCGCTGGATTGACATTACGCCGCCGGAGTACCTGTCTCTCGACGAGATCAAGATTGCAGAGGCAAAAGCAACGGGGATTTGCACTCCTTACGAAAAGGAATACCTGCGGCCCGACGGCAGCCGAATTCCGGCATTAGTGGGGTATATTTTGTTGGGGGAAAATCGGCAAGAATCTGTAGCTTTCATTCTCGATTTGAGCGAGAGAAAGCAGTTAGAAATAGAACTTCAGAATCGAGCCGAGGATTTAGCCCGCGTCAACCGGATTAAAGACGATTTTCTGGCTACTTTGTCCCACGAATTGCGGACACCGTTGAATGTCATCCTGGGGTGGACGCAACTGCTACGTTACCAGAAGTTTGACGAAACAACTACTGTTCGGGCTCTGGAAACGATCGACCGTAATAGCAGAGCCCTGGGGACACTAATCGAAGATTTGCTAGATGTGTCGCAGATTATTACTGGTAAGTTACCTCTGAATTTCCGGTGTGTGGATTTGATGCCAAGCATTCAGGCGGCGATTGACACTTGTGCACCCGCCGCTAGGGCAAAAAATATTGAAATTGTCACCGAATTTGACCAGACAATCGGGCCAATTTACGGAGATTCGGAGCGCTTGCAGCAGGTGGCGTGGAATTTGATCTCGAACGCGATTAAGTTTACTCCCAATGGCGGGGTGGTGGCAGTTGCTGTGAGGAAGGTGGAGGGTGCCTTTGCTACCAAGCTCCCAGAAGGGGAAAATTTGTTGCCTGCTGTTGTCGAAATTGAGGTAGAGGATACCGGAGGAGGGATTAGCCCGGAATTTTTACCTCGGGTTTTCGAGCGCTTCAGCCAAGCTGACAGTACGACAACCCGATCGTACAACGGATTGGGCATGGGTTTGGCGATCGTCCGCCATTTGGTGGAAATGCACGGCGGTACGGTGAAAGCCGAATCTGCTGGGAAGGGAAAAGGAGCGAGGTTTTTGGTGAAGCTACCGATTCAACAGACAAAGGACGACTTTGCCTGTTTTGTAGCCGAGCCTGGGGAGTTTTTGATGCGACAAAAAAGCGCGATCGCGCCTGTAGATGAGTTGTTTGTCAGTACCAATCTTTCGGGAGTGCGGGTGTTGGTAGTCGATCGGGACGAAGATACCCGGAATTTTGCCCGTGCAGTCCTCGAAGATTGCGGAGCCGAGGTGGAGACCGTTGTCTCGGTAGCGGAGGTCTTGGAGGCGATGGAAAGGCTGAATCCTGATGTATTAGTGAGCGATATCGGGCTGCCGATGGCAGACGGCAATTACCTGCTCCGGCAAGTGCGATCGATTTCTGGCTGTGCCAAAATTCCGGCGGTGGCCTTCACAGCTTATGGCAGAGTTGAGGAACGGGTTCGAGCCTTGCGAGAAGGCTTTCAACTTCATTTACCCAAGCCGATCGATCCTGCTGAGTTGGTGGCGGCTGTGGCAAGTTTGGTCATTAGTAATTAGTCATTGGTAATTGGTAATTGGTAATTGGTAATTGGTCATTGGGAATTATAGCAACCGCCAAGGCGCTTTGGTCACTGAGCGTAGTCGAAGTGCTGAGCGTAGTCGAAGTGCTGAGCGTAGTCGAAGTGCTGAGCGTAGTCGAAGTGCTGAGCGTAGTCGAAGTGCTGAGCGTAGTCGAAGTGCTGAGCGTAGTCGCACGCTCGCGTAGTCGAAGTGTTCGACTACGCTCACCAACCATCGCCCGCTCGCCCAACGACTGCGTTTACCCTGAGCGTAGTCGAAGGGCTCAGGATAAACGCAGTCGTTGGGTCGAAATGTCCACTTCGACTACGCTCAGTGACCGGAAGTATCCTAACCACCTTGGCGACTGCTATAGCATTGGGAATTGGGAATCGGGAATCGGGAATTGGGAATTCGTAATTCAAACAGTCGCAATTATTAGGGAGTCGAGCCGTGGCAGTAGCAATCGCAGAATTACTTACATCCGAAATCAAGCAGCCAGCTCGTTATCTGGGAAATGAGTTGGGGGCTGCACATAAGCCTTGGGATGGGGCAAGAGTGCGCTGGGTG
>Ga0316607_1000241_pt1 | contig 21714 bp, 19 predicted proteins | sample MIS2016062E_MG_FD_207674 | JGI IMG/M metagenome (GOLD analysis project Ga0316607, IMG submission 207674) | Microbial mat bacterial communities from Middle Island sinkhole, Lake Huron, Michigan, United States - MIS.2016.062E | ecosystem: Environmental > Aquatic > Freshwater > Lake > Sediment...
CCAAAAACAAGTTACAATTACGTTAAGATTGATGAACATAAATAAAAATTCCCAAAACACAGGGACTAAAAATTAGGAGATCCACCTCAGTGAATAAACGCTGGAGAAACGCAGGCCTGTACGCACTTCTGGCTATTGTAGTCATTGCCTTAGCAACCGCATTTTTTGACAAACAGCCCCCAAGCCGGGAAGTTTGGAAGTACAGTCAATTCATTCAGGAAGTCGAAGGCAAGAGAGTAGACAAAATAAATATCACTTCCGATCGCAGCAAAGCCCTCGTCACAGCCCAAGACGGCAACAAAGTGATCGTCAACCTGCCCAATGACCCAGAACTGATCAACATCCTGACCAAAAACAACGTAGACATATCCGTCCTGCCCCAAACCGAGGAAGGCTTCTGGGTAAAAGCCATCAGCAGCCTGTTCTTCCCAATTCTACTCTTGGTTGGACTGTTTTTCTTGGTGCGACGCGCCCAAAACGGGCCCGGCAACCAAGCCATGAACTTCGGCAAATCCAAAGCTAGAGTCCAAATGGAGCCCCAAACTCAAGTCACCTTCAGCGACGTAGCCGGCATCGAACAAGCCAAGCTAGAGCTCGCCGAAGTCGTAGACTTCCTGAAAAATGCAGACCGCTTCACCGCAGTCGGTGCCAAAATTCCTAAAGGCGTGCTCCTAGTCGGCCCTCCCGGAACAGGCAAAACCCTCTTAGCAAAAGCAGTTGCTGGAGAAGCAGGCGTTCCTTTCTTCTCAATTTCCGGTTCCGAGTTTGTGGAAATGTTCGTGGGTGTGGGTGCTTCCCGCGTCCGCGACTTGTTTGAACAAGCTAAAACCAATGCTCCTTGTATCGTATTTATTGATGAAATTGACGCGGTAGGCCGTCAACGCGGCGCGGGAATGGGTGGTGGTAACGATGAACGGGAACAAACCCTCAACCAGTTGCTGACTGAAATGGACGGTTTTGAGGGTAATACCGGCATCATTATTATTGCTGCTACGAACCGTCCTGATGTGCTGGATTCCGCGCTGCTGCGTCCAGGCCGTTTCGATCGCCAAGTTGTGGTCGATCGCCCCGATTTCGCCGGCCGCCTAGAAATTCTCAACGTTCACGCCCGCGGCAAAACTTTGTCGAAAGATGTGGACTTGGAGAAAATCGCCCGCCGCACTCCCGGTTTCACCGGTGCCGATTTGGCGAACCTGCTGAACGAATCTGCAATTTTGGCCGCCCGCCGCAACTTGACTGAAGTTTCGATGGATGAAGTCAACGATGCGATCGACCGCGTGCTCGCAGGCCCAGAAAAGAAAGACCGCGTAATGAGCGAAAAGCGCAAAACTTTGGTAGCTTACCACGAAGCCGGTCACGCTTTAGTCGGTGCCCTGATGCCCGACTACGATCCAGTTCAGAAAATTAGCATTATCCCCCGTGGCCGCGCCGGTGGTTTGACTTGGTTCACACCTAGTGAAGATCGGATGGATTCTGGCTTGTATTCTCGCTCATACTTGCAAAATCAGATGGCGGTAGCTTTGGGCGGCCGCATTGCTGAAGAGATTGTCTTCGGTGAAGAAGAAGTGACAACTGGCGCTTCCAATGACTTGCAACAAGTGGCAAGAGTAGCACGCCAAATGGTGACTCGCTTCGGCATGAGCGATCGACTCGGCCCTGTAGCTCTCGGCCGCCAACAAGGGAATATGTTCATGGGTCGCGATATCATGGCTGAACGGGATTTCTCGGAAGAAACCGCAGCGACGATCGACGATGAAGTCCGTTTGTTGGTAGAGCAAGCTTATCGCCGCGCTAAAGATGTCCTCGTCGGCAACCGCCACGTCCTTAACACTTTGGCTGATCTGCTAGTTGAAAAGGAAACTGTGGATTCCGACGAATTGCAAAATTTGTTAGCTAATAGCGATGTGAAAATGGCGACGATCGCCTAATCAATTTTGGATTTGGGATTTGGGATTTTGGATTGAATCTAAAGTTTGAAATCCCTAGTTGGGGTGATTCTGGGATTGTCTGGAATCGCCCCAATTTTTTTGTGGGTTAGATCAAATCCGCGCTTCATCGGAATTATTCATCTCTCTCTTCTCTGACTCTGCGTTCTCTGTGTCCTCTGCGGTTTAATTATTCCGTTCCAACCGGAATTGATCTTATGCCCGAAGCAAGAAGGAAGATTAATTCTCAATGCTTTTCGGCCCCATGCCCAATGTTACTAATGTGTACTAAAATTATAAGTGAGGCAGAATGAGTTGGCATGAATCATCAATCTTGGTTAACTTTACTAAAAAAACACCGCGCGATCGCCGTGATCCGTTCCTCCGAAAAGGAACTCGCTTGGCAAATGGCAAAAGCCGTAGCAGCAGGAGGAATCCAGTTTATTGAAATTACCTGGAACAGCCACAAAGCCGCTGAATTAATTTCCCAACTCCGCTCAGAATTACCTACCTTTACTATTGGCACCGGCACGCTCTTAAACTGTGAACAAATACAGCAAGCAAGAGATTGTGGCGCTCAATTTCTGTTTACTCCCCACACCGATTTAACTATGATAAAAAAAGCAATTGATGCGGGATTGCCGATCGTCCCTGGTGCTTTTTCTCCTACAGAAATTTTGACGGCGTGGAACGCCGGCGCTACCTGCGTCAAAGTGTTTCCGATATCGGGTTTGGGAGGTGCGGCTTACCTGAAAAGCCTGCAAGGCCCCCTCGGCCACATTCCTTTAATCCCGACGGGCGGGGTGACGCTGGAAAATGCGAAACTATTTATCGCAGCCGGGGCGATCGCAGTTGGTTTAGCCGGAGACTTATTTCCCAAACACTTAGTGGAAAATCGAGATTGGGAGGCGATCGGTCAAATTGCCCGGAATCTCGCCCAAAACTTAACAACTTCTTAATCCCTATTTTTCTGAAGCAATCGTGTTTTAAGGGGGGTTGAGGAGGAGCGAAATTTTTCTGACTCCCCCTTTGTTAAGGGGGGTTGGGGGGATCTAATTTTTTCTGACTCCCCCTTTGTTAAGGGGGGTTGGGGGGGATCTAATTTTTTCTGACTCCCCCCTTGTTAAGGGGGGTTGAGGAGGAGCGAAATTTTTCTGACTCCCCCTTTGTTAAGGGGGGTTGGGGGGATCTAATTTTTTCTGACTCCCCCCTTGTTAAGGGGGGTTGGGGGGGATCTAATTTTGAAACTTTCTGCACAATAATCCTAACATTATGTTGCTAAAATAAGCTGCAAACAATCAATTGAGATATCCTGTAATTAAGGATTCCTCCAAAGATGTAGTTTTCTAGATTGAAGAGGTGTGAGCAATGAAAAGCATTATCAACTCAACTTACTTGCGCCGCGCTGGAACTTTAATAGCAAGCTGCGCCCTGACTGTTGCTGTTTTCTGCGGCGGTTCAACTGTCGCAATTACCGACCAGCAGCACAACATAATTGCCCAGAGAATTATGGAGTTGCAAGAATCCAGCCAGCGCTGGATAGAAATTGATTTGTCCCGACAAAAGTTAGTGGCTTGGGAAGGAAATAAACCCGTTTATGCTGTAACTATTTCCAGCGGCAAATCATCGACTCCCACCCGCACGGGAACTTTTGCCATTCAAACCAAATACCGCGTTGCGAGGATGACTGGGCCCGACTACGATGTGCCCGACGTTCCCTATACAATGTATTACGATGGAGGCATGGCAATTCATGGCGCTTACTGGCACAATTTGTTTGGCAATCCCGTCACTCACGGCTGTACAAATGTAGCTGTTAATCACGCTAAATGGCTATTTGAATGGGCCTCGGTGGGAACACCCGTGGTGGTGCACAAATCTCAGGTTTAGGGCATTGGGCATTGGGCATTGGGCATCGGGCATAGTCGAACATGATTAGAACTTATGCACCGGTGGTCAGAAACCGGGTTTTTTTGCGAAATACTGCGTTACAGCCGTAGATTCTGTCAAAAACCCGGTTTCTTCGATCGGAGTTCATCAGTTCTGGTTTTTTTTAGCTTGCTTACTTCATTACTGCCTTCAAGCACAATCCCAATTGTATAAAACTTTACTAAAATCTAATTGTCTGAGTGCTGATTCATTAATAAAAAAGTTACCGATACCACCGTCTCCCCACATGATATCTACTGTATCATTTTGATCTGTATCCATTTGGAATAGTAGAATGTCTGACTTATGTTCCCGATCGCACTTACTGCTATATTCTCTAACATCATTTTGTACAAAATCAGGATAACCACCTATTTTATGACCGCAAAAAGACGCAATTTCTAGGTATTCCTTCTCAATTTCAGAGTTCATAAATAACTCATCAATTTCCGAGCCTAAAAGTTCGGTAAATTGGTAGTCACTGGTACTAATCGGCGCATATTTTTTAGTAAATTGCAAGCTGCAACAGCCATCAACCGGAAAATATTCGGGTTCCGGCAAAAAATCATAATTGGTAATGATGTTTTCAACTTTGAAGTCTGGCTGATAAAAATAGATTATTTTGAATTGTTGTTCGACTGCGGGATTATCTACATTGGCGGAATTGCCCAACTCTAAACCATATAGGTCATCGTCGGCTATATAAAACTGCAAAATGCCACTGTCGGGAAAACCATCTAAAGGCGGTACTTCATCAAAGTTGAGTTGTGCTAGCAAGAATAAATATTTACCGTCAGCAGTTTTTGGATACTCAAAGCCTTTAGGTAAATAGGGCAATCCCCCAAATTTACTCTGCCACCAATTAACGGAGTCATTATTCTGGGTTTTAATTTCAATGTAAGGTTTAATGGTAGCTTCGATTCTGTCGCGATACTTTTCTAATTCGGGAGAGAGTGGAAATTCTAGTTTGTAATTCATCGGCTTTTAACAATTTTATTCCTGGACACACTCTATCAAAGAAACCGGGTTTTTCACTTAATCTGCGGGCTGCAACGAAGGATTTTCGTAAAAAACCCGGTTTCTGAGCTCCTATGCGTTCAGGAATGCTTAACTTAACTGCACCACGGGTTTATCCTCCAACAACGTTGCATTAGCCAGCAAATCTTCCACCGTAATGCGCAAAAATCGCTGTTCGTCAACGCGAAACAAAATTTTGACGCGATCGCTCCCCGGATACCCATGCGGGCTCAATTGGGCAATGCTGCGGGCTCCGTCTTTGTCGTTTAGCGGCTGTACGGATGTGGTGCCCGCGAGTTGGCGGGTAATCAATCTGTCGCCATCAAAATATATCTCTGTGCCGCCAGTTTCCGCCCCCAATTCGCCGATAATTAATTCAATACTCGGCTGATTTTCCACAGAAGCACCCAACATTAATTCTACTGGTTCGCTCATCGGATAAGACTGACCGGATTTGATTAAATTGTGCCAACTGTGGCAATTTTCGCGGCGATTCCAGTAGCGAATTCCGTAACTGTGATATAGAAAATCTTTGACTTCTATGCCTTGACTGAGTTGCAAAGCACCTTGGGCGATCGCTTCAAAAGGTCGATCGCACTTAATCTTTGCCTTGTCGAAATATTGCTCAACCCACCGCTGCACTGCGGGAATTTGGACAGTGCCGCCAACTAGCAAAACTGCATCAATGTCAGCAATTTCTAAGCCTTGACGCCGCGCTTGCTGCAATACTTGATTCATGCACTCGTCGAGGTTGTGAAAAAACTGATGTTCTGCGAGAATAGATTCAAATTCAGCGCGCTCTAATTCTAATTCGTAAGCCTCAAAGTTTTCATCGTCAAAATAAACCTCAGTCGCCCCTTCTAACAAAGACAACTGAATCTTTAATCGTTCTGCTAATCGCGCTGTGATCGGAGATTTCACCAAGCCTTTGGTTTTGACAAAATAATCTACTAGCCAATTATCAATATCAGAACCGCCTAAATTTTGTCCGGCTTTAGCCAAAACCCTGGCAACTTTTGCCTTTTGTCCCTCACTGTCAGCCAGCAATTTTTCGCCCCATTTCAGAATAAAACCTAGAGGCTTTTTGCCAGCCTTATTGTCAAGCCGCACCAAAGAAAGGTCGAGAGTTCCGCCACCAAAATCAATTACTAACAGATTTTCGCGATCGGCTAAACCGTAACCCAAAGCAGCCGCCGTGGGTTCATCCAACATCCGCACCTGTTCTACTTGCAAAGATTGAGAAACTTTGCCCAGCCAATTGCGGTAAGCTTCAAAACTATCTACTGGAACAGTGAAAACCAGAGAATCTACAGGTAGTGGCAGTTCGCGAATTGACCGGACAATTTGCTCTATAAACCACTGTCCTACTTGTTCAAAAGTAATAATTTTCCCCTCAAGTTCCGGCATAAAACCCTGAATTGGAGTACCAATTCCCCGCTTAAAATTGCGGAAAAATCGAGAATCTGTACTCAAATCAAGGCCTTTGTCTCGGACTTGTTGGCCAAGTATTACTTTATTTTCAGCAGCGTTCTCAACGTAGAGTAAACTGGGAATTAGGGGCGGATTTTGAGCCGAGATTGCCGAAAGTCCCGGCAATTTCAAAGTTTCGGGCTGCTGTCGGGCCGGATTCCAGCGAGCGACAACGGTGTTGCTAGTTCCAAAGTCAATTGCGATCGTCATTAGCGCCAAAATACACAGCTACTACAGATGAGACTATATTATGGTATTTAGAGCCGCAAATGCAAACATAATATTATGTAACTCATGAATCTACCTTCTTTCTTGTGGTTGTGGAAAATAGCGGCTTGGTCAATGGGCTTTTCGCTGTTTGCTTATCTGCTGTTGGCTGTTACTGGAACTTGGATGTTTTACGATCGCAATACCAAACAGCCGCGCCCAAAATGGCTGCGTCCCGTTCATCTGGTTGTAGGTGCTGTCATGGCGACTCTGGTAATTTTACTGCTGGGAATTGGCGTAGTTGGCACCCTGGGATACTACGGCAATTTGGGTCACTCGGCTCATTTACCTGCGGGGTTAGCGGTGGTTACTTTGGTGTTAGTTTCTGTTGGAAGCGGCTTGCAAATTAGCCCAAAACGCCCTTGGGCGCGTCCCCTCCACATGAGCACTAATGTGACTTTGTTGGCTGGATTTGTGACAGTCCTGCTGACAGGATGGACGATCGTACAAAAGTATTTGCCAAAGTAGTAAGGTGCGCAATGCGCACCCTACAAGTATTTGCCAAAGTAGTAAGGTGCGCAATGCGCACCCTACAGTACAAAAGTATTTGCCAAAGTAGTAAGGTGCGCAATGCGCACCCTACAGTACAAAAGTATTTGCCAAAGTAGTAAGGTGCGCAATGCGCACCCTACAAATAGGCTTTTTTGTAAGTCCTCGTTGAATTAGCTTGACTTACTTAGCTATGAAATCTAAAATGTGCTGTGCGGTAATCTGCGGTTTTTCTAAGTGGGGAACGTGCCCGCAATCAGGTATCCAAATTAGTTGGGAATTCGCGATCGCACTTTCAAACTTTGCCGCATCTGCTATCCCCAAAATTCGGTCTTGTTTTCCCCACAAAATCAGCGTTTGCTGCTGAATCTGCGACAGTTTTTCCCCAAAACCTCTATAACCCCCGCTTTTGGTAAAAGCAATTAAAGCTTGATTCCAATTGGGCATTTCCAAATGCAGGGCGGCGCAAGTTTGTGCATCGACAGAAGCCAAAGTTTCATCAAAATAAGCATTGACGCTAATTTTTTGGCGAATTTTAGGGTTTCGCAAAAATGAAGTTGCCAAAGCTCCTAAAGGAGGAATTAAAAATTTCCCTTTATTAGAAGTGATGGCAAAACCTGCACTGTCTATTAAGACCAATTTTTTGACAGATTCGGGATGATTGAGAGTGAAATCAATTGCTGCTGCACCTCCCATTGATGCACCAATTAATATTACAGGCTGCGAAATTAGCGTTTTCCAGAAATAGTAGAGATGACTGCCAATTGCTGTGGCACTGAATGGGAAACCCGCCGCTCTTTCTGTAAAGCCAAAACCTAGTAAATCTACCGCCCAAGTTTCATTTTTTTCTGCTAGCAGCGGCAACAAACGGCGGAATTCAAACACCGAACTGTCGAAGCCGTGAATTAGCAAAATAGGCGTGTTTCCGCTGCCTTGATGCACGTAGGTTGTGTCAATTTGCCCAGAAGTTAGGGGAGTTGTAATTGCTTCTTGTTGAATGCTTTGGGCTAAAGCAATTGATGTGGATTCTGTTAGTTGTGCGATCGATTTTGGCAGAAAACTTGCTGGCATAATTCTTGATCTGTGAATCGGTACGGGGGGAGCGGCTTAAGTATCTATGCTCGATCGCTATTTTAGGGCGATCGGCGATCGCGCCATGAAAATTCGATCGCAATTTAGAATTATTCCGCCCGCAACACCGCATCTTAGCGGCTGAGTTTGTTTAAATATAGTTAATTTATTTGAGAACTATTGCTAATAAACAGTTTTTCATATAATATGATTAAAAGCAGCAATTGTTACACCTAGGCGATTTGACCGCAGATCGGCATCTAACTCAAGAGAGATTTAAGCTCTCTCGATCCCGGAAAATCAGTCGAATTGCCGGGTTTGGGGAATATATGTGCTCAAAATATCCAAGGGCCAAGGAAAATGTCAAAATCCCTAATTTTGGGTTTCCAGTGGTACCGGGTAGAGTATATTGAGAATAAATCTCAAGTTGCCAGTGCCAGTCAGCCTAAACAACTTGTTGCTAAAACCGATATCAGAAACGCAATGAAACAAAACAGAGAAGACTACAGCGAACAATACCAAGAGTCAAACCCCAGACAGTTCGGGGGTTTTACCTTTTACGGCGAGACACCAGAAGTCTCTGAAACCGAGGACAGCAGCACAGAAACTCAGCCCGCGGTGGCGGGCGGTAAATCACTCCCGCTAGCAATGGCCAGCGTCGGCGAGAAATTGCGGATTGTCAAACTCAAAGGTTCAGAGGGCACGGTGCGCCGCCTCATCGGCATGGGATTAGTCCCCAGCATCGAAGTTCAAATCGTCAGCACCTCTGGCGGTTCTGTAATTGTGGCAATTGGGGACAACCGCATCGGTTTGGGGGCGGGTATGGCACAGAAAATTATGTGTACGAATTCAAAATTTCCATAAAAAAATTGCATCTACAGCAATCCTATTTCATTGGTGAAAAAGATTTTTTTTTTAACCGCAGAGGGCGCAGAGGGCGCAGAGGAAGAGTAAAGAGAGATGTTCGCAGATTCTGAAATTTCCTTGATTTTTTACCAATTTAGACTGCATTCAAACAACAGATGAACGAGAAAAAACAATTCGGGGATTTGGCTGTCGGTGCTATCGGCCGCGTCATTGGCTATGATAAAACAGCCAGAGGTTATAAGGGCAAATTGTTGGCAATGGGGCTGACACCGGGAACTGAATTTACTGTCATCAGGCAGGCACCTTTAGGAGATCCCGTAGAAATCCTCGTGCGGGGTTTTAAACTCAGTTTGCGGAAAGATGAAGCTAAAACTCTATTTGTAGAAGAGGTTAAATAATGGCTAAGCAAATTATTGGATTGGTAGGCAATCCTAACTGTGGAAAAACTACTTTATTTAATGCTCTTACAGGGGCTAACCAGCGAGTAGGTAATTGGCCTGGAGTAACAGTGGAACGCAAAGAGGGAAAATACACTCACGATGGTTTAGCAATTACGATTGTTGACTTACCGGGAGTTTATTCTCTTGATGCGGAAGATGGAGACACGGGTTTAGATGAATTGGTGGCGCGAGATTATTTGTTATCTGGCGAAGCTGATGTGATTATTAATATTGTTGATGCTTCCAATTTAGAGCGCAATTTGTATCTCAACACCCAAATTTTGGAGATGCGCGTACCGACAATTTTGGCGCTGAATATGATGGATGTTGCCAAAGAACGGGATTTCCGAATTAATGTTAGCAAACTTGCAGAACGTCTCGGCTGTACGGTGGTGCCGATGAGTGCTTCTTCAAATGATGGAGTGCCACTGTTGCGGGATGCTATTAATCGGGCGCTGGCTAAGCCGATCGTACCATCTGCCTATGTAGCTTATCCGGCTGCGATCGAAGATGCGATCGCCCAACTGATACCACACATCGAAAAACACAGTCCCAATCGCACCGTAGATGCCCGCTGGACAGCCCTGAAACTGTTAGAATATCAGGATGAAGTCGCCCCGGAACTCGCCAATACAGAATTAGAAAAAATAGTAGTCCCGCACCGCCGCCGAGTCCACGAAACCCTCGATGATGACCTCGATATTATCATCGCCGACAGTCGCTATACCTTCATCCGCAACTTAACTCAGGGTGTCGCCGAATGTTCTAGGGAAGTCAAAACCAACGTTTCCGACAAAATCGACCAAATTGTTCTCAACCGCTTCTTAGGAATTCCCGTATTTTTAGCGGTAATGTACCTAATGTTTACCATTTCGATTAACATCGGCGGCGTGTTTATCGACTTCTTTGACATCTTGTTTGGGACAATTTTTGTCGATGGTTTCGGTAAAATTTTAGCAAGCATTAGTACGCCCGGATGGTTGATTGGACTGTTAGCAAATGGTGCTGGCGGCGGCGTCCAGACAACAGCAACATTTATCCCCCAAATTGGGATGATGTTCTTATGTTTGTCAGTTTTAGAAGACTCCGGCTACATGGCGCGGGCAGCCTTCGTGATGGACAGATTAATGCGATTTGTCGGACTTCCCGGTAAATCTTTTGTGCCGATGATGGTAGGTTTCGGTTGCAATATCCCTGGAATAATGGCGACGCGGACATTAGAAAATAAGCGCGATCGCATGATGACGATTATGATGAATCCATTCATGTCTTGTAGCGCCAGATTAGCAGTTTACGCCTTATTTTGTGGCGCATTCTTCCAAGTCGGCGGTCAAAACATGGTATTGGGACTTTACCTAATAGGAATTTTAGCCGCAGTTCTCACCGGACTAATCTTAAAAAATACCCTTTTGCAAGGAGAAGCCGCGCCTTTTGTGATGGAACTCCCACCCTACCACATTCCCAAACTCAAAGGAGTGTTGCTGCGTACTTGGGATAGACTGAAAGCGTTTATTAAAAAAGCCGGAATTGCGATCGTCATTATGGTGCTTATACTAGGAACCATGAGTTCAGTTGGTACCGACGGTTCCTTCGGCAAACAAGACAGCAAAGACTCAATTCTTAGCGCAGTCGGCCGCACAGTAACACCAGTATTTACACCAATGGGAATCACCCAAGAAAACTGGCCAGCCACCGTCGGTTTACTAACAGGAGTATTTGCCAAAGAAGTAATGGTTGGAACCTTAGATTCCTTGTACACTCAACTAGCAGACGAACAAAAAGCAGCAGGTGCAGAACCTGAGAAAGAAGAAGAATTCAGCTTCTGGGGAAATATCGGCAAAGCCTATTTTAGCATTCCAGAGAATCTGGCAAAACTCCCCGGTCAACTTTTCGATCCCCTCGGCTTAAATTCAGCCAATATTACCGACCAAAAACAAGCAGAAGAAGCGCAAGGTATCTCTGGTAGCACCTACGGACAAATGTCCCGACGGTTCGGTTCCAATGCAGCCGCTTTTGCCTATTTGCTGTTTGTATTACTGTACTTTCCCTGCGTCTCCGCAACGGCCGCACTTTACCGCGAAACTAACTTAGGCTGGACTATATTCGCGGGTTCCTGGACTACTGGTATCGCCTATTTCACAGCAGTTGGATACTATCAAATAGCCACATTCTCAGAGCATCCAGACTCATCTCTGGTTTGCATTATCAGACTAATCATAGCTATGAGTCTGACTCTTGTGGGATTAAAAATGGCTGGTGCAAAACGACCAAAGCGCCGGGAAGCAATCAGTAGTTAGTAGTTATTAGTTATTGGTTATTGGCAGCAGCCAAAAAACAACAAGTAACCAATAATATCAAATCCATTGGTCTCAGAATTCTTCATTTCTCTCTTCTCTTCCTCTGCGCCCTCTGTGCCCTCTGCGGTTAAAAATCAAATAAACAAAAGCAACCATGATTTTAAGCGAACTGCAACAATTTATTTCTCAAAACAAAAGAGCCTCCATCGCCGATCTAAAAATCCACTTTCGCATGGATGGCGACGCCTTGCGCGGAATGCTAAACCGCCTAATTCGCAAAGGCAGAATCAGTAAAATGGAAGAAGCCAAAAAGTGCGGCGGATGTCACAGTTGCGGAGACGATGCAACCGAGATTTATGTATGGGTAAATCCAGGCGAGTCGGTGTCAGCAAAAGAGCAAGTTTCTTCAACTTGCCATTAAATAATACAGCCTATTCCAGGTTTATGAAATAGAGACCAAGCAATCGTGTCCCTAGGGTGGCGATAGATTAATCGAGCCATGTCCTCGCTCCAAGTCGAATCTGCTGTATTAATTGCGTAGTGAGGACTTCAGTCCTTTTTTAAAGCTTTTAGCCAACAAGGACTAAAACCTACTACAAACCACTTTTATTATAGCAATCGACATCAATCCCTCTCCCTCCATCTTACACCTTCTCTTCCCATCTTCCTCTGCGCCCTCTGCGCTCTCTGCGGTTAAAAAAAAAATCTTTTTCACAAATCCAAGAAAATTCTGATACCATTTACTCAAACATCTGAAGATATGTTCAGTAATAGTGAAAATCCTTCTAAAATCTCAAAAGGATACTGTTGATGACTCCAACTTCTCCTCTCAAAACCCTACAAACTAAAATTGGCGGAATGGATTGCGGCAACTGTGCCAAAACCGTAGAAGCAGGCTTGCAAAAGTTGCCGGGAGTTACCGATATTAATGTAGTTTTTACAACAGAAAGCTTGCGGTTAAATTATGACCCGCAGCAAGTAAGCGAAAAAGCAATTTTCGATCGCATTAAAACCTTGGGCTACACTATTGAACAGACTGTAGCAGCAATACCACCATCGGAGGATTCCTGTTGTTCGCACGAACAGGAACAGGAACACCAGCAGCATCATCATCACCAGCATTCAACTGTCCAGAAAACTCAAAAGACAAATCCAACTAACTGGGAATTCTGGATTCGCAATCGCCGGGGACAGACTGTAATTTTAGCAGGATTGGGATTAGTTCTGGGATTGCTAACTCAGCATTTAGCACTGCCAATTTGGCTGTCGCGGGGTTTTTACGGTATCGGTATTATTGTAGCCGGATTTGCGATCGCCCGCGCCGGTCTGATGGAGTTGCGCTTGCGGCGCGCTGACATGAACCTGTTGATGACAATTTCGGTAATTGGTGCGGTGATTTTAGGCGATTGGTTTGAAGCGGCGCTAGTTGTATTTCTATTTAGTTTGGGAACAACTTTACAAACTTTCACTTTCAGCCGCACTCGCAATGCTATTGCTAGTTTAATGGATATAACACCTGCGACGGCAACTGTCAAGCGCGACAATAATCAGGAAGTAACGGTGCGCGTCGAAGAGATTCAAGTAGGAGAAATTCTGACAATTCGTCCCGGACAAAAGGTGGCTTTGGATGGTATAGTTGTATCGGGAAATTCTGCGATCGACCAATCGCCAATTACGGGGGAATCTATCCCGGAAGATAAGGAAAAGGGCGATCGAGTTTTTGCGGGAACTTTGAATCAAACTGGCTTTTTGGAAGTTCAAGTCACCCACGCTGCGAATGATACGACGGTTGCTAAAATTGTTCACTTAGTCGAATCAGCACAATCCAGTCGCGCCCCGACTCAGCAGTGGGTGGATAAGTTTGCAGAGATTTACACTCCGATCGTAATTTTGAGCGCAATTGCGCTCACTTTAATTCCGCCCTTAATTTTTGCCCAGCCGTTCAATGTTTGGTTTTACCGATCGCTGGTAATGTTAGTCATAGCCTGTCCTTGCGCTTTGGTAATTTCTACTCCGGTTTCTATTGTCAGCGCCACTGGTGCAGCCACCAGTCAAGGCATTTTGTTCAAGGGCGGAAATGGGCTAGAAACTGCTGGAAAACTCCAGAGTATTGCTTTTGATAAAACCGGAACTTTGACTCAAGGAAAACCTACGGTAAAAAAGGTGTACGATCTGGGAGAATTGAGCGCAAGTGTGGTATTGTTGATTGCAGCTTGTTTGGAAAGGCGATCGGAACATCCTTTAGCTAAGGCAATTGTTGCCCAAGCTGAAACCCAGGGAATTGAGTTAGAAACTCCTGAAAGTTTTACGGCTTATCCAGGTAAAGGGATTAGCGGAAAATTTGGCAACAACCTTTATTTTGCGGGCAATCGGCGGTTATTTGCAGACCAAAATATTGCTCTTTCAGCATCAACATTATCTCTTTTAGATGACATAGAAAAGTTAGGACAAACTCCTGTTTTGGTAGGATGCGATCGCGGTTTATTGGGCATCATTGCTTTGGCTGACGGCTTGCGGCTAGAAGCTGGGGAGGCGGTACATTTGCTCAAACAGATGGGGCTGAAGCGACTGGTAATGCTCACGGGCGATCGAACTTTTGTGGCGGCACAGATAGCTGAACAACTCAACCTATCTGAGTATAAAGCAGAACTGCTACCATTCGACAAACTGCAAGAGATTCAACAATTACGCAGTTTTGGGGCTGTAGGGATGGTAGGCGATGGCATAAACGATGCCCCAGCTTTAGCAGCCGCCGATATCAGCTTTGCAGTTGGCGGCATTGATATCGCACTAGAAACCGCCGATGTGGTGCTAGTTGGTAGCGACTTGAGAAAACTCGCCTATGCAGTTGATTTGAGCCGCCGCACTGTATCTGTAATTCGGCAGAATGTGATTTTTTCCTTAGTCACAAAAGTGCTGTTTTTGTTATTGGGAACTTTTGGATTTATAGGGTTAGCAGTTGCAGTTATTGCAGATACGGGAACTTCATTAATTGTGACAGCAAATGGAATGCGAATGTTTCGATCGAAGTTTAATTAGTAGTACGACTTGTTTCTAACGCACCTAACAATTAAACCAGTGAAATTGTTCTATATGTAGGGTGCGTCAGTCAAGATATTTAACACTACTCAAACAGTTTGTTTCTGACGCACATTAGGATTGATCTAACGAATCGAGCGGACACCCTCTAATTGACAACTCCCAAAATATAGATGCACTAACTGATATTAAATTCATGAAGCTGTCTTAACTCCGCCAGAAACAAGCGCCTTCTCTGAAGAGGGTTTTACTGGCAAATAAATGGCAAACTCTGCTCCCTTACCTATTACCGAATTCACTTCTATTTTACCCTGATGCTGAGCAATAATTTGGTAAGAAATCGACAGCCCTAAACCAGTCCCTTTACCCACAGGTTTAGTAGTAAAAAATGGATCGAATAGCCTATTAATCACATCAGGAGCGATTCCAGTACCGTTATCTCTAATTTTCACCACCACTTGATTTACTCCTACTATTTCTGTAGAAATTTTAATTTGCTTAATTGGCTGATTGGTCTTACTCAACAGTGCATCAGCAGCATTGGCTGTGATATTCATAAATACCTGGTTTAATTGCGATGGATAGCATTCTACCAAAGGCAATTTTCCATAATTTTTAATCACAGTAATCCCTGTTTTGATTTGGCTGTTTAAAATTAACAGTGTGCTGTCAATTCCTTCGTGGATATCGACGGGTTTCATTTCAGCTTCATCTAACCTAGAGAAGTTCCGCAGCGACAAAACAATTTGCTTAATTCGCTCGGTTCCCATTTTCATGGAAGATAGTAACTTCGATAAATCTTCTGCTAAAAAGTAGAGTTCAATTTCTTCTATGCAGTCTTGAATCGGGGCGCTTGCATTCGGATATTCCTGCTGGTAAAGTGCTACAAGTCTGAGCAAATCTGTGGTGTATTGATTGGCGTGACAGAGGTTGCCATAAATAAAGTTAACTGGGTTGTTAATTTCGTGAGCGATACCAGCCATCATCAGTCCCAAACCGGACATTTTTTCGGCTTGAATTAGTTGGGATTGAGTATTTTTTAAATCATGAAGCGTTTGTTTCAGTTGGTGCAACTGTAGGTTGAGTGTACGATCGCGCTTTTCGACTTGTTCTATCATCAAGTTGAAAGCTTCCGCAAGTTGACCTACTTCATAGCCGGAAGGAATGGGTACTTTACCAGAAAAGTATTCATTGTTTGCCATCCAGTTGACGTTTTGAGTTAAGTCAAGAATTGGTTTTCCTATGATTCTGCTCACTACAGCACCAACAATCGTGGCTAGAATTACTCCTCCCCAAAAGAAACTATCTAGCCGTTGAGATAAAGTTAATTGCGTTTGCTGCGCTGTCGCCATTGGGTTAAACACGGCTAGGGTTATGCTGTCGCCTATTTCAGGCATCTCTACCGTTTGCATTATGTAAGACAGGCGCTCAAAATCGATTTTAGTAGTCGATTTTTTGGGCGTTGGTGCTGACCAAGCTTTAGAGCGAAGTTCAGGAAAATTAGTAGCAATTAATTCTCCTGATTGAAAGATAGCGAAGTAGTTTTGATTGTTAGTATCAATGTTAATTTGCTGCAATTGTTCGTCTGTTACTAAGTAACCGACGAGTACAGCGCCCATTATAGTATTATTGTTTCTAATCGGTGCAAATCCCACTAGCAGTGCTTGCGGTTTGCCGTCAATGCTGACAAAATTTGATTTTTCTAACCCTTTGAGTGCTGAATTTATCGCTGCGCTATCGATCGAGTTCTTGCCTGTGAGCCATTGTTCTCGCAATTCTACTACTAGGTCGCCCCGCGCGTCTACTACCTTGACTAAATCCAATTTAAAAGTGGTTTGTAGAGATAATATATCTTGGCGCAAGATGTCTGTGTCTTTTTTTTCTATAGCGCGAATAACTTCTGGTTCTTCTGATAACAATTTGGCTTGCATTGTCAATTGGCTCGATCGACTTTTGAAGTCTCGCACGGCCAAAACTGCTTGGTTTTCAACTTGATCGCGCACTCCTTTTTCGAGAGTGTTGGCAAATCCGATTTTGACTGTGTGTATCACTAACAACAACATACTGACGGATACACCTAAAAACGGTAGGATAATTTTGACGCTCAGCGGTAGTCGAAAGTACGCCGGGCTCTTGGCTGAGCTGTTTTTGCGATCGATCGCAGGTTTGATATTTTTTACCATAACTTATTACCAATGAGAGTCATTAATTTATGATAGTACATTGAAGATGAATTGTGCTTGCTGGGAAGCGCTAGTGCCTGTAATACTTGATACAAAAAGACTTGAAGCCGTAATAAATTTTCCCAAGCCGCCAAGTAGATTACTTTAAGTCTCCAAAATTTTTACTAATTGTTATCAATAGTTGCGATATAGAATCTAGAACTTCAAGTCAAAAATCAGTTGCCGGCTGTGTAGAGATAGCCAAAAATTAAGTATTTCTTCCCCGACTTGTTCTGGATAGAAGTGATGGAAAAAATGTCTACCGTCTTTACATTCCCAAAGTCGATCGCCTTTTTTAAGCAACTTAAGCCAGCGACGCATGACAACAGGAGATGCAACAAAATCTGTTTTGCTGCTGCATATTAACAAAGGTACTTCTACAGGTTCATCGGAGAAATTGATCGTACTAAATAACGAGTGAGGCGAAGGCGAAAGTGCTAAATCCTCTTCAAAATATGAGAGAACTTTTCGATTTACATACTGATTTTGTTCTCCCAACATATCACCAACCATTTGATTTAAAACTTGTTGGCGATTCCAGGGAAAAGCCGCAAGATATTTATAGTAATGAGCTTGCCAATTAATAGCAGATGGCAAGCCCACAGCTAAGAGCCCCAAAGAGCTTACTTTGTGAGGATAGCGACGCGCATACATTAAACCAATTAGTCCGCTGGTACTATGACCAATTAGATGAATTGGGCGATCGCGCAATGTTAAAAAATCGTGCAAAAGTTCAACAGCCATATCTAAAGAGCAAGCTTCGTCTTCAGTTTGTTGGTATTCCCATATTTGGATTGGTACTGACTGATTTAAGTAGTTAAGGAGAGAGCGATCGAATAATTGCAAACTCGGACTGGCACTTAGCCACAGCACATCATCTGAAGTAGATCTCATTAATTTAAATAAGGAAGAAGTTCGGCAACGGATTGTGTAACGGATTTAACGGATTTAACGGATTTAAGGGATGGATGTTGAGGCAGAAGTTCGGCAACGGATTGTGTAACGGATTTAACGGATGGATGTTGAGGAAGAAGGAAGAAGGACACTTCGAATACGCTCAGTGTACCACTCGTTGCTCCTGAGCGTAGTCGAAGGGTCGAAGGGAAGAAGTAATTCTAGATCCCAAATTCTTTCTTGAGTTGAGACACCCAAGATTTGACCCGCGCTTCTGTCATCTCAGATTGGTTGTCTTCATCGATCGCAAGACCCAAAAATTTGCCATTAACTACAGCCTTAGATTCATTAAAATCATAGCCTTCTACCGGCCAATAACCAACTGTTTTGCCCCCCTGTCCCGAAATTTTATCCGCTAAAATTCCCATTGCATCCATAAAGTTATCCGGGTAGCCCTCTTGGTCGCCAGTTCCCAAATAGGCTATCTTTTTTCCACTAAAATCAATATTGTCAAGTTCCGAAAAAAAGCCTTCCCAGTCACTTTGGAGTTCGCCGATGTTCCAGGTTGGACAGGCGATAATCAGACATTCGTATTCATCAAAATCATCATTTTCAGCGCTACCGATGTCGTGCAAAGTCACGATATCACCGCCAAATTCATCCCGAATCATGTCAGCTACAGACTCAGTTTTACCAGTTGTAGTTCCGTAGAATAGCCCAATTGATTTCGACATTGTTACTCCAAAGGTGAAAGTTGACAGGGTTTGAGATTTATTTTTTTTGAGTCAGGATTTGGCATTTCCTGCCTGCAATTCAGACAAAAACAGTAGACGCGGTTGTGGCGAACCTGAGAAATCAGGGAATCAAGACAGCAAGGACACTGTTTTTTCATCCGCTTAAAATTGAAAATTCATTAACCAAGCTGACTCGCTCATATCGGGGTCTGCTTCGCAGTTAATGAGTAAAAGATTCAGCGTCGTTTCTGCTTTTAGGGTGCGCGGAATGCCGGCGGGTATAAACACAAATACTCCCGGTTGTAAAGTAACTGTTCGATCGCCCACAGCGAGATTTCCCAGCCCTTCTAAGACGGCTATAGTCACATCTTGAGAATGATCGAGGTCTGGTATTTCTGAATTTTTACCCAAACTCATCAGTTTTTGGCTGTACGGCGGTTGTGTGTCGCAGGTGCGATCGGCTGACGCGGACATTGCTGCTGTTGCTGTCACGGTGATTGACCTCCAGGTACTGTTAACTTTTGGGAGTTATTGCGATTAATAATCAATAAGCTACCACGTAATCTGGATAAATTGTCAAAACCGTAACATTAAGTTTTGTTACAATAAGCTATGTATCTGGGTTTACAAGCAGTCGCCAAGGCTATCTGGACACTTCGACGGAGTTTATCCTGAGCGTGGTCGAAGGGCTCAGTGACCGTGTATAGTCTTGGTGGGTGGTAATTTTGGGTGAAGAAATTACGATGGGCGATCGCACCGCAGAATACTTGCTAATAATTTTCAGTTATAGCAGTCGCCAAGGCGCTTTGGTTATCGTTCCCTGAGCGGAGTCGAAGGGCTGGAGCAACGCAGTCGAAGGGTTTAATGGCCATAAGGCCTGAACAGCCTTGGCGGTTGCTATATTTCTAAAAAATGCGATCGGTCATCAGTTATTGGTAGCAGCTAACAAATAACTAATAACAAATAACTCATAACAAATAACTAATAACAAATAACTCATGACAAATAACTCATGACAAATAACTAATAACAAATAACTCATGACAAATTATTCTTTGCTCCCACGCCAACATACATAATCGAAGTATCCTGATTAATTTTGATTTTAAACAACCCATATTTTTTGTAATCAACATAGTTAGCGATATTAGATGTTAAGGTTTGAGATGCTTGCTTGAGAACATCAGCGTCTGGGAATAGCTGCTTTCCGCCCATCAAATTTCCCCAAAAACCGTTCATCTCAGCTAAAAGAGCACCAATTTCGCCAAACATATCAAAACCTTTAATTTCGATACTACCAAAACCAGTATTACCCATCACCACAGACAGTTCTTCCGGCGTAATAAACTTGTCCCAATCGTGAACGCCCTTCCTAATTTCCTGCAAGATATTTTCGATCAGCCCAATCATCACAACTTGCGAGGAAAAAGTTCGATTAATTGTGTCAAAAAAGAACAATCCTCCCGGTTTTAGAATTCGGTGAACCTCTGACACAACTTGTTTGTAATCGGCAACGTGTTCTAGAACATCAACACAAATTACCACATCAAAGGTATTATCATCGTAGGGCATATTTTCGGCAAAACCTTGTCTGTAGTCAATCTCGAAACCGCTAATCACTGCATGATTTATAGCTGCTTGAACGCACTTTTGGGACTGGTCTATTCCAGAAACAATCGCGCCTCTCTCGGCCATAAATTCGCAGGAAAAGCCGCCACCACAACCGACATCTAAAGTTTTTAGTCCCTGCCAATTTGTCGCGTGTCTATCGAAAAACTCAAATCTGGGTTTATTGAGATGGTAAAGAGCATAGATTTTAGATTTTTCGTCCCACCAATTATCGGCATTTTCGTCATAAAATTCTAAATCATTTTTTACTTCAGTTTTTACCATGCTTTTTTCCATCCTAGTTAGAACAATAGGACTTACGCACGGGTGGTCAGAAACCGGGTTTTTCCGAGAAAACTTCGTTACAGTCGGCAAAAATGGCAAAAACCCGGTTTCTTTGGTTTTGATGCGTAAGTCCTAAACAATATAGCTTTGCTTCACGCATTTTTGATTATAATTGAAACACAAATTTCCATTACTCATGATCAAGAACAGGCAAGATGCCTGTTCCACAAAGAGTGAATTTTCCTGTGGGGTGGGCCGGAAAGCCCGCCCTTCCTTCGGGCGATCGATTCACGAGCCAGAAACATTATCTAACCGATCGCGCCCATTGCGAACTACTCGCAGCATATCGCTCAGCTTATGCTCGATATTGTCCAACATTTGGTCGGCGTAGTCGTCGGCTCCGTTTTGAATATCCTCGCATTCAGAGATGGCTCTAGCTCTCATTTCTGCCAATTCTTCTTGAGCCTGGTAGCGAATTTGTTCAACTTCCGCCAGCGTCGCCTGCTGAATTGCTTCGCAGTCGAGCAAAACTTGCTGTCGCAACTGATCGGCTTCTACCTTCGCCTGTTGGATCAGACCCATATCGTTTAAAAGCTCTGCCGCTCGCCGTTCTGCTGCTTCTACGACTTTAGTCGCGTAAAGTTCGGCTTCTTGAAGCAAATCGTCTTTGTGTCGGATAATCAGTTCTGCTTCCTGAAAGGCGATCGGCAAATTCAGCCTCACCAAGTCTAACTGGTCGAGCAACTGTTCTTCATCTATCAGAGTGCGTCTAGTCATGGGAATTCGCGGACTATCGAGAACAATTTCCTCAAGTCGGTTCAATTCCCGCTGGATGTCTACTCCTGTGGTTCTGGTGTCGTCTCCGAAGGCTGCTGGGTGCTGAGCTGGTTCGTGCTCAGTGCTGCGTCCGGTGCTTTCTGGTTCGATGCGAGTTGGTTCCTGCTGGCGTAACATTTGTAAATATCTAGAGCGACGTGTTTCGGAACAAGATGATCTATGGAGCCTCCAAACTTGGCTATTTCCTTAACTACACTACTACTTAAAAAGCTGTATTCGTTAGAGGTAGCCAAAAAGACTGTTTCAATTTCACCCAACAGGGTTTTATTGGTGTGGGCCATCTGGAGTTCCATTTCAAAGTCTGTTAATACTCGCAGCCCCCG
>Ga0316607_1000243_pt1 | contig 21495 bp, 15 predicted proteins | sample MIS2016062E_MG_FD_207674 | JGI IMG/M metagenome (GOLD analysis project Ga0316607, IMG submission 207674) | Microbial mat bacterial communities from Middle Island sinkhole, Lake Huron, Michigan, United States - MIS.2016.062E | ecosystem: Environmental > Aquatic > Freshwater > Lake > Sediment...
AAATCAATTAGTTTCAGCCCTGACGGAGAACGACTTGCTACACTGGGAATTGACAAGACAGTGCGACTGTGGAATTTAGCAGGGCGGCAGGTTGCTCAATTTGAGTTTGAAGAGAATGTTGTTAGTGTTAGTTGGAGTCGAGATGGAAAGCAAATTGCTGTAGCTGGAAGCAACGGTACTGTCTGGTTGAGGAAAGTTGAAGGTTTAGAAGATTTGCTGAAGCAAAGCTGTAATTTTTTAAACAGTCAACCAGAGTATTTGACCAGAGTTTCAACTCTTTGTCAGTAGTTAGTTGTTATTTGTTATTTGTTATTTGCGATCGGTAATGGTAAGGTGCGCATTGCGCACCCTACAGATAGAGTTGTAGTAAATAACCAGGGGTAAGGTGCGCATTGCGCTACAGATAGAGTTGTAGTAAATAACCAGGGGTAAGGTGCGCATTGCGCACCCTATAGGTAGAGTTGGCGCGTCCAGGACTGTAGTGATCGGTAATGGTAAGGTGCGCATTGCGCACCCTACAGATAGAGTTGTAGTAAATAACCAGGGGTAAGGTGCGCATTGCGCACCCTATAGGTAGAGTTGTAGTAAATAACCAGGGGTAAGGTGCGCATTGCGCACCCTATAGGTAGAGTTGTAGTAAATAACCAGGGGTAAGGTGCGCAATGCGCACCCTACAGATAGAGTTGTAGTAAATAACCAGGGGTAAGGTGCGCATTGCGCACCCTACAGATAGAGTTGTAGTAAATAACCAGGGGTAAGGTGCGCATTGCGCACCCTACAGATAGAGTTGTAGTAAATAACCAGGGGTAAGGTGCGCAATGCGCACCCTACAGATAGAGTTGTAGTAAATAACCAGGGGTAAGGTGCGCATTGCGCACCCTATAGGTAGAGTTGGCGCGTCCAGGACTGTAGTGATCGGTAATGGTAAGGTGCGCATTGCGCACCCTACAGATAGAGTTTATGCGTCCAGGACTGTAGTGATCGGTAATGGTAAGGTGCGCATTGCGCACCCTACAGATAGAGTTGTAGTAAATAACCAGGGGTAAGGTGCGCATTGCGCACCCTACAGGTAGAGTTGGCGCGTCCAGGACTAAACCAATAACCACTAACTAATAATTAATTTACCTTGATAGGCGAAACACTTAAATTAGGATTTTTGATTCTTCTTAAAAGTTCTTGTCTGGCTTGTTCTGGATTTTGCCCTCTCGGTATTTGATATAATAATCTACAGGAACCGTCTTGAGGATTAGCTGCACAAATCATCGGTTGCCCAGTGCGAGATGCACCTGCTGTGATAATATTATCCCAGTTTCCAGGCGTTTTGGAATTGTTGAGAATTCCTGAGACTCGCGTACACCGAGTAATTGCGTCTTCTCCCGATTCAGTGAAATAGTTGTCAGCTACCCACAGAATTACGGGAATATTTTTGCCTTCTTGGTCCGCTATTGTCGCTGGATAGCCACCAGAAGCGCCGCAGAAAAATGAAGCTGTTTGGGCAAAAGCAGGACTGTTTGCTAGCATCAAAGTGGCGATCGCCATTATTGACGCGCTAAAAACTGACTTTAAGAGCCGAAATTTCATGGGTATTAATCAGGCTTGTGATCGAAGGTTACTCATACTCTAAAAAGTTCGATCGATTGTTGCCGGGAAGATTAGGGATTTAGGCAAAAAAATCAAATTTATTCGGCAATTTATTCACTCTCGCTGACACTGGCCTCATGTTTACCAAAACCAAGGAAGAAATGCGAGCCGCCGGATTTTCCGGCAGAAAATAGATGGGGCTACAGTGGCTTCTGCGGTCAGCGAGGCGGTAAAGCTGCTGTTTTTCACTGTTTTTTTGTTGAGCCTTACTCTTTTTTGCCTCGCCCCCCTAAATGGGAACCTGTGTTAACATCGGTGAAAATACGATCTTTAATAATCAACAATGGGCAATGTTCTGGTGCTGAACGCCTCCTACGAACCCCTTAACATCACCAATTGGCGAAGGGCTGTAGTTTTGTTGCTGAAAGGGAAAGCAGAGCAGGTAGAACATAACGGGAAATTTGTTGCGCCAAATTTCCCGCTACCAACTGTGATCCGACTGCGGCATTACGTCCGAGTTCCCTATAAGGATATTCCGCTGACCCGCCGAAATATCTTGCACCGGGACGCGCACTCTTGTCAATACTGTGGTTATACCGGGGATGATTTAACGCTGGATCATGTGATTCCTCGATCGCGCGGAGGTAGCGATAGTTGGGAAAACCTTGCTACTGCGTGCGTGCGCTGCAATGTTAACAAAGGTAGCCGCACGCCGAAAGAAGCGGGGATGTTACTCAGGTATCCACCTCGGAAACCTCACAGCGGTCTTTATTTTGAAGTGATCAAACACGTTAAGAGCGGTATGCACCAAGAATGGCAAAAATATGTAATCGGTCTTTAAAACCCCTATCAGCGCAAGCGCGGGGTTTTTTTTGTAGAAGTTTTGAGTTGTAGGGGCCCAGCCCCCGTGCCTGCCCCGAGTCTTGAGTTAAAGAGTTAAAAATTTAACCTACAAAATTCAACAGGATACCGTCAACTACCCGCCACTAATCGGAGTACCGATATAGTGGGGGCTTGAAAGAGCCTAGTTGACCAGTCTAAGTGTTAAATCACTACGTTTAGGGCAAGAGTTAAAGACCTACCAGTGGATGCGAAGCTAGTCTACTGCTCTAGAACTTAAAAGTTAAACAGGGGTAAGGGTTAACCCAGTGCTTTTGAGATAGTACCGACCTTAAACATTGACGAAGCTATCATTACCCCGCAAGGGAGGACTGAAAATGTCTAATTTTGTTTTCGTACTTGATACCCAGAAACGATCACTCAATCTAATACGACCAGGAAGGGCTCGTAAGTTACTAACTACTGGCAAAGCGGCTGTTTTCAAAAGGTATCCATTTACCATAATCCTCAAAGTGGAAGTAACAGCAACTCCAGAACCAATCACCTTAAAAATAGATCCTGGTTCTCAAACAACTGGTATCGCCTTAGTTCAAGGAGAAAAAGTCTTATGGGGTGCTGAACTGAACCATCGGGTTGAGACAACTTTAACTTGGGCGAAAAAACTGACTAAGTTTGCGCCCATTAACAAGATTGTTCAAGAACTTGTACGGTTCGATTTGCAGCAATTAGAGAACCCAGAAATTTCTGGGTTTGAGTATCAACAAGGCACTTTGTTTGGTTACGAAGTCCGCGAGTATCTCCTTAACAAATGGGATAGAAAGTGTGCTTATTGTGGCGTTGAAAATGTGCCATTACAAGTTGAGCATATTCATCCCAAAACTCAGGGCGGTACTAACCGGATATCTAATCTTTGCCTGGCTTGTGAAAAGTGCAATCTCAAGAAAGGAGCTCAAAATATTGAGCAGTTCCTAGCTAAAAAGCCAGAGGTTTTAAAGCGAATTTTGTCTCAGGTAAAGCGTCCTTTAAAAGATGCGACGGCAGTCAATTCAACTCGCTGGGCATTGTTTAATCGACTCAAGGAAACTGGTTTACCTGTTTCTACTGGTAGTGGTGGTTTAACTAAGTTTAACCGCCCTCGATTGAACTTACCTAAAACCCACTGGATTGATGCAGCTTGTGTGGGACAAATTACATCGCTTAAACTATTAACAAATCAACCATTGTTAATCAAAGCTACTGGACATGGAACGCGCCAAATGTGTCGCACTGACAAATTTGGGTTCCCGTCTCGATACGTCCCTAGACTTAAGTTTGTCAAAGGTTTTCAAACGGGTGACATCGTGAAAGCGATAGTTACTTCTGGAAAGAAAATCGGCACTTATATTGGTCGTGTTGCAGTTAGAGCGAGCGGTTCATTCAATATTTCTGCATCAGAATTGGTGTCGGGAATTAGCTACAAATATTGTTCGATTATTCATAGAAAGGATGGCTATTCTTATGCAGCATAAACCTTGCCCCCCTTTTCCTCCCGTCACTGACCTGAGTATCCAAGGGGGAAGACAGATGAACAAAAAATTTGCGATCGCAGCCAAATACTGGAAAATCCCAATCTTGCTCAGCGTCATCCCCTTGCTGATGCTAGCAGCTTGCAACGCAGATACTAATACCACCCCATCTGCGAGCAGTGCCTCACCGGCAGCGGGTAAGGCACCCTCCTCAAAAGAATCTCCTATAGCGAGAGAAAAAGCAGCTCCTATAAAAGCAGCTCCTGCTTTCCCTTCGTCTCTGAAATCGCCTAGCGCTGGTGCGCCTGTACCCCTTGCGGCTAAACCCGGTGCGCCTGCACCCCAAAAACCCGCATCCCAAAAACTGTCGGAGAATTTGCCTGCTGTTGATGCAGTGGCACCGCAATCTTCCAACACAGAGGAATACAACCGCATTTACGACAATCCATTTCAGAGAGTTAGCATTAGTCCCCTGTCAACATTTTCGATCGATGTCGATACAGCATCTTACACCAACGTCCGCCGCTTTATTAACGAAGGTCAACTGCCACCAAAAGATGCAGTGAGAATTGAAGAATTAATTAATTACTTCACCTACGACTATCCGCAGCCAACGGGCGATCGCCCTTTTTCCATCACTACGGAAATCTCCCAAGCACCCTGGAATTCTAAGCACAAATTAGTTCAAATTGGCTTGCAGGGAAAACGCCTTGCCACAGAAAATTTACCGCCTAGCAATCTCGTCTTTTTGTTAGACGTTTCCGGTTCGATGAACTCACCGAATAAATTGCCGTTGCTCAAACAATCATTGCGGTTGCTCGCGAATCAATTAACCGAAAAAGACCTGGTTTCGATTGTCGTGTATGCTGGGGCAGCCGGCGTAGTTTTGCCGCCGACAAACGGCGCTCGAAAATCCAAAATATTAGATGCGATCGAGCAACTGCAAGCTGGGGGTTCTACTGCGGGTGGCGCAGGAATTAAATTAGCCTATGAATTGGCAAGTCGCACCTTTATCTCGTCGGGAAATAACCGGGTTATTTTGGCAACCGATGGCGATTTTAATGTGGGAGTTTCCAGCGATGCAGAATTGGTGAGGATGATCGAAAACTATCGCGATCGCAACATTTTTCTCACTGTTCTGGGATTTGGCATGGGCAACTTTAAAGACGCTAAATTGGAACAAATAGCCAACAAAGGCAACGGCAATTATGCTTACATCGACTCCCTTCAGGAAGCTAATAAAGTCTTAGTCAAGGAAATGGGAGCGAATCTGTTAACAATTGCCAAGGATGTTAAAATTCAAGTAGAATTCAATCCGGCAAAAGTCCAAGCCTACCGCCAGATTGGGTATGAAAATCGGCAGCTAGCAGCGCAAGATTTCAACAACGACAAAAAAGATGCAGGAGAATTAGGTGCTGGACATTCAGTGACAGCGCTTTATGAGATCGTTCCAGTTGGGGTAGAGAGCGATGTCAAATTACCCGAGGTCGATCCATTGAAATATCAACAGCAGCAAGTCGATCCTGCTGCCTACAAAAATGATGAGTTGATGTTGGTAAAATTGCGTTATAAAGCGCCTGATCAAAAAACTTCTCAGTTAATCCAGGGTACTGTGGCTGACAGAGGGGTGAAATTGGAAAAGGCCTCAGATAACTTGAAATTTGCAGCAGCGGTTGCTGAATTCGGGATGCTTTTGAGAAATTCTGAGTACAAAGGATCGGCGAGTTTTGAGCAAGTTTTGAACCTAGCAAATCAGTCAAAGAATGCAGATTTGGATGGCTACCGCACCGAGTTTGTAAGTTTAGTTGAAAACAGTAAAAAACTGGCGGGCAAAAAATAGATGATCTCAAATCCGGTGAATAGTCAACCTCTATGAGCGATCGCCCTACTAATTCAGGAGAAGCATCTGGAAGTCACCAAGGTCAGCTAAACCCCAGCAGCGAGGTTGTGCCGCCGAATGTGACTGCGAAACGGCGCGGCAAAGCTGAAGTTGCAGTCGAAGAGAATCGCGCGAGGCGATTTTCAGAACATTCGACCGATCGCCCTGTGGAGCAATTACGCCAAATGTTCGATCGACATCGTGGCCAGCGCCAGTTAATCTTGCTGCAAGATTTCCCAGATCCTGACGCACTTTCGAGTGCTTGGACTTACAAATTAATTGCCGAAAAGTACGACATTCACTGCGAGATTGTTTATGCAGGAGCCCTCAGCCACCAAGAAAATATTGCCTTAGTTAAGTTGACTGGTTTACCGTTGCAAAGGTGGACTTTGGAAACGGCAAAAACTAAGGATTTATCGCTATATCAGGGCTGTGTTTTTATCGACAATCAAGGAACGACTTGCTTGTTAACCAATTTGATTTTAGCGGCGGGAATTCCGATCGCAGCAGTAATAGACCACCACAGTTTGCAGGGCGAAATGAATGCAGAATTTGCCGATTTTCGCCCCCAAATCCGCGCTACAGCCACGATTTTTGCGGAGTATTTGCAAGCTGGACTGCTAACTCTCGATGGTAATGTCAGCCAGCACGTAAAGTGCGCTACGGCTTTGATGCACGGTTTGCGATCGGATACGAATGCCCTCAGACAAGCTCAGGAGTCAGACTTTTTAGCCGCCACTTATTTGAGTAGGTTTTATGACCCGCAGTTGCTGAATGCGGTGTTGCAGTCGTCTCGGTCTAAGTGGGTGATGGATGCGATCGAGCGATCGCTCAAACATCGCATTGTCCAGAACAATTTTTCCCTCGCCGGCATCGGCTATCTCCGCTATGACGATCGGGATTGTATTCCCCAAGCGGCTGATTTTTTAGTAACAGAGGAGAACGTACATACAGCAGTTGTCTATGCAATTGTTCACGACAAAGACGAGGAAATTGAATTAGTAATCGGGTCGTTACGAACCACTAAACTCACTCTCGATCCAGATGAATTTATAAAAGAAGCTTTTGGTCAAGATGCTCAAGGACGATTTTTTGGTGGAGGGAGAAGTCAAGCCGGAGGTTTTGAAATTCCGGTAGGATTTCTTTCCGGTGGGAATGAGAATAGCGATTATGCAAGACTGAAATGGGAAGTATTTGATGCTCAGATTAAGCAAAAGTTGATGAAATTAATTAGTCCTACAGACAATCCAGTTTATCATAATTAACTTGACCAATTGTTCGCCAATAATTTTACTTGCAACATCAACTATAACCTGGTCAATTAAGTGTTCTATGCGCCGATAAATCACCAGTTACCGATTCAGACTAAATCCGGCTTAAATACCCCTTTTATGTCTTCAGTAAATCCACTTAATTAAACCTAAGATACAGGGGGCTAAAAAGCTTGCTGTATGAGCATTAGTCCGACTTCCATTTCTCGACTTCCATCGGACTTCTTCCTGATACTTATAACCAGGTAAACTTAAACGTAATATCAAATCCGTTAGCATCGGAATAGTAAATTCGAGTTAACTGTTAACTGTTAACTGTTAACTGTCAACCGTCAACCGTCAACCGTCAACAATCACCTGACAGTGCAACCGGAATTGATATAAAACGGTTTTCTGTTAGCTCCCCGACTTCTTAAACAAGTCGGGGAGCATGGGATTTGGTGGGTTTAGGTGGGATTACTTAGGGATAACCAGAAAACCTCACCTAACGGAGCAAGGGTATATTAACAGTCTTAAATACAGCAGCAAAAACACAGTCAAAGCCACAATCTATGCTATTTAGCACCTACAAATAATAAATTACTGTACCGATAGCAGGTTAGACTGGTACAAAGTGGGTTGATCAAAGGAAATGAACATGGAGATGTCTACACAACAGGCTTTCTATTGGTCGTCAGAGAAAATTATCGAAAAATTTTCCAAAATTGCACTTCAAATCAACGATTTCACTAATTGGGAGATTATTTTGCAATTTGCGGTAGCAGAAACCAGGGTGCTGTTGCAAACCGATCGCGTGATTATTTATCGTGTCCTTCCCGACGGAGATGGTGTCGTATTTGCGGAATCGGTGGGTAGTCAATGGCCCCCGATTCTGGGGCAACTGATTTATGATCCTTGTTTTAAAGCAACATGGATAGAGCGCTACAGCCTCGGACAAACAACAGCCATTTCTGACACTCACGCGGGTAATATTCAAGCTTGTTATGTCGAACTGCTCGATCGCCTCCAGGTTCGGGCAAATTTGGTCGTACCCATTTTAAACGAGGGCAATTTGTGGGGATTATTGATGGCCCATCACTGTAGAAGCCCGCGTTCATGGCAATCTCTGGATGTACAATTATTGCAAAAAATGGCCATCAAACTCGGCAACGGGAGTGTCGTCGATGAAGAGGAACGGCATCAACAACTTCACCAATCAGAAGTAAAGCTATATCCCCGAACCCTTGAACTTCAAGAAACAGAAACGGATATCATAGAGAACAAGCCAGTAGAAATGACTCTACCAAAGAGTGAACAACAATACTCTACAATCAACCATTCAGGAAATGAGTCTGAGCGATTGGAACGTTTACGGCGCTATGAGATTTTGGATACTCCACCGGATGGAGCCTTCGATCGCATTACGGCGATCGCGGCTCGTTTTCTGCGGGTTCCGATCGCGCTTGTCACCTTGGTAGATCGGGATCGGATTTGGTTCAAATCTCGTTACGGGTTGGATGTCGAGCAAATAGATCGGGAACCCGGACTCTGTGCCTCCGCGATTTGGCAAGATGATGTGTACGAAATTCCCAATACTCTTGAAGATCCACGGACGATCGCACATCCCCTAGTGTCGGGTCCATTGGGTTTGAGATTCTATGCAGCAGCACCACTCAAAACCCATGATGGGTATAACTTGGGAACCCTTTGCATAATTGATCGGCATGTGAGCTTTCGGCAGAAGAAAAAGCCACTTTACGCGATCTAGCCGCGATCGTCATGGATGAGATGGAACTGCGTCTATCGGCTCGCAAGCTGATCGAACAAACTGAAGCACAGCGTGAGAGCGAAGAACGCTGGCAACTAGCACTACGAGGTAATAACGACGGCATCTGGGACTGGAATGTGAAAACCAACGAAGTCTTTTTTTCCAGTCGATGGAAAGAGATGTTGGGATTTGAAGAACACGAAATTTCTCATCATTTGGATGAATGGTCAAAACGCGTACACCCCGATGACCTCGATTTCGTAAAGCAACTAATGTTTGACCATTTTGCCAAGAAAACACCCTTTTACATTTCAGAGCATCGGGTTTTGTGCAAAGACGGCAATTATAGGTGGATACTCGATCGCGGTCAAGCCCTTTGGGATGAGGCAGGCAATGTGATTCGGATGTGTGGCTCACACACCGATATTAGCGAGCGAAAATACGCGGAATTTGAGCGAAGACAATTGATGATTGCCTTAGAAAATGCAGTTTCTGGCATCTCTCAATTGGACACTCAAGGACGATATCTATTTGTCAATCAATCCTATGCCAATACAGTTGGATATCAACCAGAAGAAATGATCGGAATGTCCTGGCCAAAAACGGTACATCCCGATGATTTAGAAAAATTAATTGCCGCGTATCAACAAATGCTAAAAGACGGCAAAGTAGAGCTTGAAGCCAGAGGCATTCGCAGAGACGGCTCTAGTTTCTACAAACAATTGGTGATGATCTCAATTTACGACGATCGACAGCAGTTCATCGGACATCACTGTTTTATGAAAGATATCAGCGATCGCAAGCAAGCAGAAGCAGCATTACAACAAGAGTTCCAGCGTCAGGGTATAGTGATTGCTACCCAACAGGAAATCGCCATCCGCAATCCCAATCTCGATGCAGTCATGGCGGTGATTGTAGAGAGGACTCAACATTTGACCCGCGCCGATGGAGCAGTGATTGAAATGCTGGAAGGGGATGAATTGGTGTATCGGGTAGCGAGCGGTATCGCCACCGCCTATGTGGGATTACGGATCAAAGTAGCGACAAGTTTATCGGGACAATGTATGACGACGGGCTCCATTCTGTTTTGCCACGATTCAGAAACCGATGCACGGGTGGATCGGGCGGCCTGTCGGCGCATTGGTGTCCGGTCAAAAGTGGTTGTTCCGTTGTTTTATCAAGAAGCAGGAGTTGGTGTCTTAAAAGTTGTTTCAGGGACACCCTCTGGCTTTACAGAGTCAGACATCCAGACATTACAACTGATGGCTGGGTTTTTGGCTGGTAGCCTGCATCTGGCTTCAGAGTTTGATGCCAAAAACATTCTCCTCAGTCAATTACAGGAAAGTGAGGAACGGTATCGTTCTGTGATTACAAGCATGACTGAAGGCGTCGTACTTCAGCTAGCAAACGGACAAATTACTACCTGTAATGCTAGTGCCGAAAGGATTCTAGGGCTGACCCCCGCACAAATGATGGGGCGTACATCCGTAGATTTAGACTGGCGAACCGTTCAGGAAGATGGCTCCCCCTTCCCCGGCGAACAGCATCCGGCAATGATTACCCTAGGGACGGGAAAACCGCTCTCAAATGTGGTGATGGGCATTCACAAGGCCGATCGAACACTGACTTGGATTTCGATTAATTCGCAACCGCTGTTCCATCTCCATCAGTCTCTACCCTATGCAGTAGTCACGACTTTTACTGATATTACAGAACGCAAGCAGGTAGAGGAGATGCTGAGAAATCAGGCTCAGCGAGACAGATTAATCGCCAGGACAGATGGGCTAACAAAAGTAGCAAACCGTCGCTGTTTTGATCAGCGATTGCAGTCGGAATGGCCGACTTTGATAGAGAGACAAAAACTGCTGTCCCTGATCATGTTGGATGTAGATTATTTCAAGCGATATAACGATTTTTACGGACATCAAGCTGGGGATACTTGTTTGGTAAAAGTGGCTTCATCGGCTGCACGAGCGGTTAAACGTTCATCGGATCTGTTGGCACGTTACGGGGGCGAAGAATTTGCCGTCATCCTACCGCATACTGATGCTGCTGGGGCGATCGCGGTTGCTGAGTCGATCGCAGAGGCAATCCGAGATTTGGGAATTCCTCATCAGCAATCTGATGTGAGCGAGATTGTTACCGTTAGCATGGGAATTGCGACTGTGCCCAGCTTGGGAACATCACCGGATGAACTCGTTGCCCTCGCCGATCGAGCATTATATGATGCGAAACAACTGGGGCGCGATCGGATTAACTGTGCGGTGAACCAGATGAAATCACCAGATTTCTACCCTGTTGTAGAATAGGTAAAAAATGCCGCTCGCGCGAAAAATCAAATAAAGTGCGATCGGACCACTCAACAAAGGACAGCCAGTGCATCTATACCTGATCCGTCACGGCATCGCAGCCGAACCCGAAGAGTACCCAACAGACGCAGAACGCCAGCTGACTAAAGAGGGCGCGAGCAAAACCCGGAAAGTCGCCCAGCGGCTTTACGAACTCGAAATTCAGTTTGACCTAATTCTCACAAGTCCCCTATTGCGCGCCTCGCAAACCGCCCAAATCCTGCAAACAGTAGGTCTGAGTTCCCAAATAGAAGAATCCCCAGCCCTAGCCCCATCAGGAGACATCCAGAACTGGTTGGAGTGGTATCAACAGTGGCAGGAGAGAGGAAGCCACAGCTTGGCTCTAGTGGGCCACCAACCAGACTTAGCCAACTGGGCAGAAACTTTGCTTTGGGGCAGAACCCAAGATGCCCTGATTCTCAAAAAAGCAGGTGCGATCGGCTTAATCCTCCCCGAAACAGGCTCTCCCGTCGGCCGCAGCCAAATGTTTTGTTTACTCTCGCCCAAGTTTTTGCTGGGGTAGAAAGCAAATAGTCATATTAAACGACTATTGTTTGTTAACGCGGCGACACTATCTTGCTTTCTGGTAATGTACTTTGAATAGATTAGATTTCACTCACACAATACGGTATCGCAATGGTCGTCGGCGAATTCAAACCAGGCTTAGAAGGTGTTCCTGCTACCTTATCCAGCATTAGCTTCGTAGATGGACAAAAAGGAGTGCTAGAATATCGCGGCATTAGCATCGAGGAACTGGCACTCAAAAGTACCTTTCTCGAAACTTCATATTTATTGATCTGGGGGGTACTTCCGACTAAGGAAGAACTAGAAGCCTTCGAGCATGAAATTCGGTATCATCGCCGGATCAAATATCGCATCCGGGACATGATGAAATGCTTTCCCGAAAGAGGACATCCAATGGACGCTCTGCAAGCTTCAGCAGCGGCATTGGGTTTGTTTTACTCGCGCCGAGCTCTGGCCAACCCAGCATACATTCGAGAAGCTGTAGTGCGCTTGTTAGCCAAAATTCCGACAATGGTAGCAGCGTTCCAGCAAATGCGGCGAGGTAATGACCCCGTGCGGCCGAGGGATGACTTGAACTACTCGGCTAACTTTCTGTATATGCTCAACGAGCGAGAACCCGATCCGCTGTTGGCTAATATTTTTGATGCTTGTCTGACTCTCCACGCGGAACATACCATCAATGCTTCTACATTTTCGGCAATGGTAACAGCTTCAACGCTGACAGACCCTTACGGGGTAATTGCTTCGGCAGTTGGCACTTTGGCGGGGCCGCTACATGGGGGGGCGAATGAAGAAGTGATTGAGATGTTGGAGCAAATTGGTTCTGTAGAAAATGTGCGACCTTTTGTCGAGAAGTGTGTTGAAAACAAAGACAAAATCATGGGCTTCGGCCACCGCGTTTACAAGGTGAAAGATCCGAGAGCAACTATTCTTCAGAGGTTAGCAGAACAGTTGTTTGAGAACTTCGGTCACGATAGTTATTACGACATTGCTGTCAAGTTAGAAGAAGTGGTTGAGGAAAAAATGGCTCACAAAGGAATTTATGCCAATGTAGATTTCTATTCGGGTTTGGTTTATCGAAAAATGGGAATTCCCACAGACTTGTTTACACCAGTTTTTGCGATCGCCCGCGTTGGTGGCTGGCTGGCTCACTGGAAGGAACAGCTAGAAGCAAACCGCATTTACCGCCCCACTCAAATATATACGGGTACTCATGGTGAGCCCTATATTCCGATCGAGGAAAGATCGTAAAGTTTTGAATTTTTAATTTAAAACTGCCTTCTGTGTCTGCCAAAAACTGCCTTGCTGGGTTGCACCCCTCTTGTATGTTGTCCTGTTTGTTGGCGACAATGTTCTTAAGTGACGATTTTCAGGAACTCCAGTCCTCAGACTTGCGGGTCTGAGGTTTTTTATTGGCATATCAACTGCCCAGTAACGCACTACATTACTGACCCTGTAAGGTGCGTACTGCGCACCCTACTTTTACTCTGTTCCTTGGCGACAGTAAGGTGCGCACTGCGCACCCTACTTTTACTCTGTTCCTTGGCGACAATGTTCTTAAGTGACGATTTTCAGGAACTCCGGTCCTCAGACTTGCGGGTCTAAGGTTTTTTATTGCAATTTAATCTCTCAATTCCAATCTTCACCACCGGGCAACTGGGCTAAATACTCATCGATCGCATCTTCTAATTCCTTCCTTGAATAATTGTAAGTCAGGGACAGTAGCCCAGTGGCGATCGCCATAATTTGCTCTCTGTCCACTCTTAGATTGAGTTGAGCGCGGCTTAAATTTCCTTCCAGCACTTCCCTGCTAGCCTCACGAATTGCGGCTTCTAGTTCATCTTCTAGAAAAGTTCTAGAAAAGACTCCCACTCCGAATCGTTGATGTAGTAAGATGTTTTATTATCTTTGAGATTGAGCTTTTTAATACCTCGGATTGAATTAGCAATAGCAGCAGCCCAATAATTAGTTAAACGCTGTTCTACTTGGTTCTTAATTAAGTGGATTAACAAAATCATTAAAAAAGACCCAATATTCCGTAGAGTTGCTTGTTTGCTCATGCCCTCTAATTCATCGACAATTGCTAGAGCATCTTCATTCCTGCCTGCCAAAATACAATTTTTAAGGTCTATTAATTCCTGTACCATTGCTTTTGCCCTCAAGATTTCTAGGGATTCCGTAAGGTGCGCAGTGCGCACCCTACGCGCTTTATTCTCGCTCCCCCTAAGTAAGGTGCGCAGTGCGCACCCTACGCGCTTTATTCTCGCTCCCCCTAAGTAAGGTGCGCAGTGCGCACCCTACGCGCTTTATTCTCGCTCCCCCTAAATCCCCCTTAATAAGGGTGACTTTGAATATTCTTGTCCCCCCCTTATTAAGGGGGGTTAGGGGGGATCTCCGGGTTTCAAAACACACCCTAGGCGCTAAATCTAAACAGATTGAGTTACATGATGGCGGCTAGTCAATTTATCCAATTGATTCACCAACAAACTCAGGAACAATCCCACATCGGTAACAACACCAGTAGATTCGATCGATCCTCGATCGCTCAATTTAGTCACCACCGCCGGATTAATGTCCACACAGACCATCTTCACACCCGCCGGTGTCATATTTCCCACACCAATTGAATGCAGCATAGACGACAGCATTAACACCATATCCGCACCACGTAACAGCTCACTATACTCTTCTTGAGCCTTAACCATATCTACTTGCGTGTCAGGAAGTGGGCCGTCATCGCGAATCGAACCAGCCAGGGAAAATGGTATATTGTTCTTCACGCACTCGTACATCACACCATTAGTAACCAGCCCAGCTTCAACAGCTTTTGCAATACTGCCATAACGCCGCACAGTGTTGATTATTTTCAAGTGATGTCGGTGTCCGCCGCGCACAGCAACACCGCGTTTCATGTCAACCCCTAAAGAGGTTCCCATGTTCGATTGTTCCATGTCATGAACGGCGATCGCATTTCCGCCCAACAACGCTTGCACGTAACCTTCCCGAATCAAATGCGCTAAATGTTCGCCGCCGCCAGTATGGATTACAACTGGCCCTGCGGTAACTACAACTTTACCACCCCGATCGCGAATTTGGCGCAATTCCCACGCCACTTGTTCCACTACCAATTCGACGCGGCGCTCGCTAGAAACGCTCCCAGACATAAAGCTAAATTCCTGAGAATTGCGTTGTTCCCGCGATTCTGTTTTGCGAATCGTGCGGATGCCGATCACATCGACAACTACTTTTTCTCCTACTTTTAAATCCCGCAGTAATTTGCATGTTGCGACTGGGATGCCCGCAGTTTCAGTAATAGCAACTGCGCCATCCATCCGCTGATTTTGTACTTTCACCCATTGGTTATTTACCCGCACTTCCGTGGGATAAATCGTACTAACATAAAAGTCGTCCGGGCCAACGCCATCTTGGACTACAGGTTCTAAAATAGCGTCGCAAAGCTCTTGTGGCGGGGACACTGCACCGAGGTCAATCAGCAGTGCCATAATGTCTTCCATCACATCGTGGGAAGGAGCCGAAACTTTAACTTCGGCAGTGGAGGTGCTTTGCCGCTGCTCTCCTAAACTGAAATTGAGCACTTGGAAACTGCCGCCGTTTTCGACAATTAAGTCTAAAGCGCGACTAATTAAACCAGCATCCAGCAGGTGGCCTTCCATGCGAATTGTGCGGCTTTCTACCATCACGTTTGCCGCTCGATCTTCTGGCACTGGTTCTGTTACCCGCAGTGTCAAGCACTTAGCAGCACCGCCTGCTTTGAGAAATTCACTCAAGGGCGTTTCAATGACTTTAAAACCAGCATTAGTGATGCGCGTTTTTAAGCTGTCGCTGACTTTATTCATTACCACAATTTTGTCAATATTGACGGCATTGCAGGCAAAGTTGGCGGCATCTGCTTCTTCAATGGTAATGCGTTTTTCTGGTGGTACCCGCATTTCAATTAAGCGGTTTGAGTAGGAATCAAATGCGGCTGGGTAGTAAAGCAAATAGCCGCCTGTGAGTGGACAAAAACAGGTGTCTAGGTGATAGAAACGTTCGTCTACTAAACGCAGGGAAAGCACTTCGATATTCAGCCATTTGGCTAGCAATGGGTGAGAATCGAGTTCGGAACGGAAGCCGTATCCGGCCCACAACCAGCGTCCTTCGCGATCGAGTAAAGCATCGCCAGCACCCTCAAATGGCAAGTCTTTCGGTAATTCGTGAACGGTGAAACCTTTACCATCAAACCATTCTTTGAAATAGGGTTCTTCACCTTGGCGTTCTTTGTGATAGAAACGGCTGAGGACGAAGGTATTGCCTAAAAGTAAACCGGCGTTGGCGGTGAAAACCATATCCGGCCAGCCTTTTTGGGGCGGTACGAGGTCTACTATGGCGTTTTCTTTGAGGACGTGGTAGAGTTTTTCCCACTGTTCGACGGCGCGATCGCGCGATGATTTGTGGACATTTCCCTCCATCCACGGATTAATCACGTAGTCCACATCGTAGTGGTCGGGAGCGCACATCAGAAAGCGAATTGAGTCAGTCATAATTTAGTTAAAATGTGGTAGATGCTACAGACGTAAGTTGACAGAGTTTGCTTGAGAAAAACTGCAATGTTGGCTCGTCACAGAAAGAGTGCAACATCTGACAGCGAACAAAGTAACTTTTAATTATATCACATAAAAGCCTATTTGGAGTAAATATTCAGGGCGGGAGAAGTAATGAAACCTTGACAAAGCGATCGGCCGGGCACCTATAGCAGTCGGGTATATGATTGAAGTAATACAGACGATAGCGATCGAACTTCTTAATCTAAGGTTAACATCTCTCATCGCATCCATCCTAATTTCCAACTCTGAAATTTTGCGAAATTGGCAATTCGATCGCAAACTCGGTTCCCTGGCCAAGTTCCGAATGACACCTCAACTCACCACCGTGACTCTCTTTGACAATTTGGTAGCTAATCGACAATCCCAAACCAGTACCACTACCAATCGGTTTCGTAGTAAAAAATGGGTCAAATATTTTCGACTGAACTTCCCTACTAATTCCAGAGCCGTTGTCAGCAATACGCACAGATACTTGATTTTCGCCACTAACTTCTGTCGTAATGCGAATCTGAATAGCTTTACCGCTGTTGGCTGCTGAATCTTCCAAAGCATCGATCGCATTTGACAGTAAATTCATAAAAACCTGATTGAGTTGAGCCGGATAGCACTGAATCTTTGGCAGTTTTCCGTACTCTTTAATAATTGAAATTTCCCCATGTTTTGGCTGTTCCTTCAATCGGTGCTGCAAAATCACTAAAGTGCTTTCTATCCCTTGATGAATGTCTACTAATTTTAGAGCTTTTTCATCTAATCTCGAAAAGTTTCGCAAAGACAATACGATCTGCTTAATTCTGTTAGCACCTTCTTCCATTGAAGCCAATATTTTCGGAAAATCCTCAGCTATAAAATCCGCATCGCTTTCTGCCAATTTGTCAGCAATTTCTGGGAAGGGTTCGGGATAGTATTGCTGGTATAATTGTAGGATTTCTACTAAGTCGTGAGCGTATCGTGCGGCGGGATTAATATTACCGTAAATGAAGCTGATCGGGTTATTAATTTCGTGGGCAACTCCCGCTACCATTTGCCCGATAGTTGACATTTTTTCCGATTGAATGAGTTGCGATTGGGCGCTTTTCAATTGTGACAGAGTTTGGTTTAGCTGTGAGGCTTTTTCTCGCGATCGCTGTTCGCTAAGAAGCAAAGCTGCTTCTACTTGTTTGCGTTCAGTAATATCCATTACTGTTCCCAAGAGTTGAATAACTTCCCCGGTTTCATTAAAAACAGCTTCTCCCCTAGCTTCTATGTATCGGATTTGACCGCCCGGATGCAAAATCCGCAACTCCTCTTTGTAGGGTTTCCCTTCTGAGATAGCAAGGTTTACAGTTTGGTTTAAAAACTCTCTGTCGTCGGGATGATACATCTCCAAAAGATCGGGATATGTCGGTTCAGGTTGGGCGGGATCGAGACTAAAAATGCGGAAAACTTCTTCTGACCAGGTAAAATTCTGGTCTAGTATATCAAATTTCCAACTGCCGAACCGGGCAAGTTTTTGGGCTGCTGCTAGACTCGATTCGCTCTTTTGGAGTTGAATTCGCTGCTGTTTTTCTTGTTCGAGAAGATTGGCTTGAGCGATCGCGATTCCCAGTTGTGCCGCCGCTGCTTCTAATAATCTAATCTCATCTTCTGTCCAGTGGCGAGGGCGATCGTACTGATGCAAGGCGATCACTCCGTTCGCTTTTCCCTGGTAGGAAGTGCGAATTGCTATCATCGACTTTAAACCTATTTGATCGACCAAATCTCTAGCATTTGCTAGCAGCGGTTCGGCCAAAACATCGTCAGAAACCACAGCTTGTTCTTGTGATAATACCAACTCAGCATGAGGATTGCCAGGGACTGGGATTTCTAAATTTAGAATCGATTCTGATTCTGCCGATCTTTTGTATTGAGCAACACAAGGAATGCGGGGTGTTGGGTGTTCTGTATAAGTGTGAATCAAGCAGCAATCGGCATTAAAAACTAAACCAATTTGGGTAGCAGCTCTCTGAAAGACTTGTTCCTGGTTTAAGTTATAGCGAATTTCCAGAGTAATTTTTTCGAGCAGAAATCTTTGCTTTACTTGCCGTTCTAAAACAACTAAAGCTCTCTTAAGCTCGAGTTCTGCTTGTTTGCGATCGTTAATTTCAATGGCAGTTCCCAGAATTTTCCAAGGTTTGCCCTCCGCTGTTCTGGCAAACAGGGTCTCCCGGCTAAAAAACCACCGATATGTACCATTTTTGTGCTGTATCCGGTATTCAAAATCAAAGATTTCGCCATCTTTTGCTGTCTCAAATTTTTGCCTCTGTGCTGAGAATGCAGGGAGATCGTCAGGGTGTATTAACTTAGGAATAAATGCGGCTGCCATCTGCTGTATTTCTTCAAACCTGTAGCCAAGATCGCTATAAATTTCGCGGTTGAGATAGAGACTTCGCTCTTCTATCAAATCATAAACGTACAAAATATTAGGATTTGCTGTAATTACTGCCGACAGCCAGTGCTGGCTTTCTCGCAGTTGTAATTCTATCTGCTTGCGTTCTGCGATTTCTGCTTGGAGTCGCGCATTTTGTGCTATAACTTGCTGAGAAAGCCGACGAGTCAGCAGTTGATTTTCAACGCGAACCAAAAGTTCTTCTGCTTGAAACGGTTTCGTAATGTAGTCTACCCCGCCCACCCCAAAAGCTTTCACTTTATCGAACACTTCATCTAAAGCACTGAGAAAAATCACTGGAATATCTTTCGTTTGAGAACAAGCCTTTAGCTGTTCGCAGACTTGATAACCATTCATGTGAGGCATCATGATGTCCAGCAAAATCAAATCCGGCGGATTTAAACGGGCAGACTGGAGAGCGAGTTCGCCCTCTAATGTCGGCCACACTTTATATCCCCGCATCGACAAAATCATGGATAAAAGGCGCAAGCTATCCGCGTGATCGTCAACTATTAAAATCTTTTGCTTGTCGGCAGAATTGGGTTCTGCACTTCGTTGTAAGTCGCTTTCAATGTTGTTAAAATTATTCACTTTTTACTCCGTAAATATATTGTTTGTGCGTTTTTTTCAGGACTAAGGTTTTGATGTGGGTTGAGATACTTATGCAGGTGAGTAAGATGAGCAGTGCCCACCATAAAATATTAAGTTGATGGTATCAGTTCTGTGATTGTGAAATTCATTTTATTTTTCCTAAATTGCGATCTTCTCTTGGCGGCTGCTACCTTTGGGTACCTCAAAGCCCAGAGAATAGTTAGCTTAACTAACCAGCGATCGTTTTGGCGGACCCAAAACCGCAATATGGTTTAAACCCACATCTTATACTATTCTCAATCACAGACAAGATGCCTGTTCCACAATAGTTAATTGATGAATCCGCTTTTTTCGGTTTATTGTTGGTGCTTATTTGTCTCGCTGAGCTTTCAACTCATCGTAAGCCGCATACACCGCTTTCACATTATACCAATTCAGAAAAATCCGCGCTATTTCTAAAGCTAGCTGCGGCTGACCTCGATCGATCAACCACTGTAAAAAAGGTGTCATTGTCCGCTCATTAAGCATTCCGCCCAAAGATAAAACTCCCCAAAGTATCTGGTGCAGCCAAGTCATTTGAATCATCAGCCGCACTTCCCAACTAGGGTGTTTTTGATAAAACAAAACCCCCATTCTGCCGCGCTGAATTTCTCGATCGATCATGCCGGGAATTTGCTTTAAATTAAAAGGTGGATGCCAATGATAGCCGACAGCAGCCGGACATTTAATCAGTTTTAAACCTAATTTTTTTAATCTAACTCCCAATTCCAAATCTTCCCATCCATAAAGTTGAAAGCGAGTGTCAAACAATCCAGCTTCAATCAACCAGTGGCGGGCGATCGCCACATTTCCAGTAGCAAAATAAGCCGCCGAAAAATCAGTGATTTTGTAAGGTTCTGAGGTAGGATTGTCAAAATTGCAAGTATTAATGACGCTTCCGTAAGTGAAAACACGGAGATTATCCTTGTGTCCTTGTAACAAAGCATCTGCGTGTGCTTGCAAAAAATGCTCGGTGACCACTAAATCGCTGTCAATAAAAATAATCGTATCGCCCTGAGCATCTTCAACGCCCAGATTCCGAGCCGCGGCGGGGCCTTGGTGAGATTGACAGATCGATCGCACATGAGGAAGCTCAACCGCATTTGCAGCCAACCACTCCAGCGTACCATCTGTGGAGCCGTCGTCTACTACAATGACCTCATACTCTGTGACGTTACCAAACTGCTGGTTTTCCAGAGCCAGTAGACATTTTGCCAAAATCGGTTTACGATTGTACGTCGGAATCACAACACTAAAAAACACGGCTTTTCCCCATCGCCACAGCTACAGTATCCCACGGTAGCAGATTTTTTGCATCAATTATACCGAAAAATAGCAAAGTTTAGCAAAAAAAGAATATCTAAATCTGTACTATTCCTGACAAGAATCGCTCTCAATTAGGTGCATAATAAAAAGTTGGTTAAATTCAGGATGTAAATAGCAATGAGTCGCGCTAAAAAAGTTGTCCTAGCATATTCGGGCGGAGTCGATACCTCCGTCTGCATTCCTTACCTCAAAAACGAGTGGGGTGTTGAAGAAGTAATTACTCTGGCCGCAGATTTGGGACAGGGAGACGAATTAGAACCGATCCGCAAAAAAGCTTTAGCATCCGGTGCTTCGGAATCTTTAGTTATTGATGCTACCGAAGAATTTGTCAAAGACTATGCGTTTCCAGCAATTCAAGCTAACGCGCTTTACGAAAATCGCTATCCCCTTTCGACTGCCCTCGCTCGCCCGCTGATTGCTAAGCTGTTAGTAGAAGCTGCCCAAAAATACGGTGCTGATGCGATCGCCCACGGTTGTACGGGTAAAGGAAACGATCAGGTACGGTTCGATGTGTCGATCGGCGCACTAAATCCCAAGATTAAGATTTTAGCACCGGCGCGGGAATGGAAAATGAGCCGCGAGGAAACAATTGCTTACGGCGAGAAATGTGGCATTCCGTCGCCCGTGAAGAAGTCTTCGCCTTACAGTATCGATCGCAATTTGTTGGGAATGGCGATCGAAGCCGGAATCCTCGAAGATCCGTGGGTAGAACCGCCGGAGGAGGTTTATTTGATGACAAAGGCGATCGAACAAACTCCCAACACACCCGAATACCTAGAAATCGGTTTTGATTGCGGAAATCCTGTCAGTTTGAACGGCAAAGATTTATCACCAG
>Ga0316607_1000246_pt1 | contig 21436 bp, 19 predicted proteins | sample MIS2016062E_MG_FD_207674 | JGI IMG/M metagenome (GOLD analysis project Ga0316607, IMG submission 207674) | Microbial mat bacterial communities from Middle Island sinkhole, Lake Huron, Michigan, United States - MIS.2016.062E | ecosystem: Environmental > Aquatic > Freshwater > Lake > Sediment...
TTTAATAGCATTGGGGGAAAGGTACAAAGAAATTTTGCCTGAGTGGAAGTTGTTGGATTCAGAAATTGAGCATCTGAAAGAGCGAGTTAAAAAAGCAATGTTGGTGCAAAATCAGGGGAATACTCCCTATTTTAAGCTCTCCAGTTCTTCTATTTTGAAAGTAGATTTTGCGAACTTGGCAAGACTTGTACAATCTGTGGGAATTGAGTTGGATTTTATGGTGACGCTGACTCAATATATCCAAAAACGGTTAGGGGAAGCAATCAATCAAATTGACGTGCAAGTTGAGTATATTACCAGTTGGCGGATGAAGGCTAAGGCTGTGGAAGATGAAGATGAGGAAATCCCGTTTTAAGTAATAAAATCAGGACTTACGCATGGGGGCCCAGAAACCGGGTTTTTTTACGAAAATACTTGATTATAGCCCGCAGATTCGGTGAAAAACCCGGTTTCTTTGTCGGAGTGCGTCCAGGAGAAAATATCACCTTTCCGCTCATTCCTCCTATGCTCATTTATGCCGAGGATTAGGATGTAAAGTTTTGCAACGCTTCAGCCTTGCTTGCATTGTGCGATCGCCACAAACACGGCGATCGCTATTAACCTTATTCTTCCAAATACTCTGCAACTGCTTGCAAATCTTCCAATCCTTGGTTCAATCGGTTGAGCATGGCTTCCCCAATCTCATTATCAAAATTCAGTTTAGGATTTTGCAAAGCTAACTCTTGAATTGCCTCTAGCCATAGTGAAAGCGGTACATGGCGAACGGCTTCACGTAACCCCATATTTGCCAATACTGCAAGATAAAAACCTGTGAAGTCTTGCCCTCCATAGTTATAGAACCCATGCCATAGTTCTAGTTTTTCGGGTGTGTAAGCTTCGTATTGATCGGAGGTGATTGGTGTGCGATCGAGTTGGGGTTGTGGCAGTGGTGGTTTATCCATATTTTTTTGCCTTGTAAATTACCATCGACTACATTTTGCAATTCATTTCCAGCCACATTTAACCAAGGTGGGCAAATGCCCACCCTAATTCCTACTTCCCTACCGTGAAATATTCATTCTTAGCATACACACTAATAATGCAGTCTCCCACTTCAAAAAACATCCCCTCTTGCTCATCTTTAGAGAATTGCAAATTCCCATACTTCGCACCAATTTCATCAGCAGTCGCAGCTTTAGCCTCCATTTCATCGGGGATAATTCCAGTAGAACCGATGTAGAAAACCAGCGGCGAAATTTGATCGCCATACAGCTTTTTAGCATAAGCTTCCAAGCGTTCATTCGCAATAGCTAAAGCGGCTACAAACTCCTCTCGCTTGACATCTTCTTCTTGCCATTTTGCTTGCAAAAGCCGCAGCAGACTATCTGCACCAACTTTTGATAAAATAGCGGCGATCATCCCGTTATTATCCAACCCCAGAAACTCATCAAAAATCAGCTTCATCAAGTCGTCAACTTTGGTGATTTTGGTGCGGGATGACAGTGTTTTGTGTGCGAAAACAACAGGCGCATCTAAGATGATGTCGAAGGTGGGTTTTTCTAATTTTTCCCCAGTCTCTTTGTGGTAAACTTCATAGAGCCGATCGAGAAATTTATTAGCTGAGTGGAATTTGCCGAAATTGAGGATATTTTTGCTACCAATGTCGATTTTGTAGCTGACTCGCGAATCGACTGAACCGTTGGCGATCGCACTTTTTAAATCAGTGTATTCCGTCGTCGTCGGAAAGTTGAGATAAAGGCTTTTCGACAGATAATGCTGTTTCAACTCATCCAATTGTTCAGCAGTATAAACCTCTGATTCTTCCTTTAAATGAGCTGATAGAATGCTGGCAAGAATTTTAATTTCTGCGAGTTCCTCAAACACTCCGTCAAGGCTACCATAACGCCCGTCAAAAGGCACTAGCGGCAGATTATCTAACTTAATGTCGTACTGCGAACGAAAGTCGAATTCCTCAGCAGGCGAACCGTCTTTTTCAATTACACCGCATCTCTTGAGCAAATCAAACACTGCTTTGCTGCTGATTTTAACTCGCATCGACTTAATATTAATTTCGCCGTCGCTGACAATGGTATAATTGTTGAAAGTAGTGATTTCGTTCACCAAAATTCCGGCAACTTCCTCAATATGAGTGCCATCCTCAACTTTTACCAGCTTCACTTTTCTGGTAATCAGCATATTGATGGTAGCCGTATTTTGATTGATGGCAAATGAACCCATCTGCACGTACTCCCCACGGTCTATAAATTCTGTTTTCAGCCCAGGTTTGATCAGGTTGCCGTTTTCGTCTCGCTTCCCTTCAATGCGTTTTAAACCTGTGCGCTGATAGTTTTCCTGCAAGTGTTTGAAATTGATAATAATGCTGTTGTTGTGTTCCTCGAAGATCTTGATTAACTCTAGCAAAGAAATTTTGTCGCTGACTTTGACCCGATCGCCTATTTGATGATTTTTCAACACATCTGGCTCAAATATAGCCTGTTCTAAATCTTCCGTCAAGTCAGCGATTTGGGCATTTGTGAGAGCTTTGGCGTGTTTTTCGGTCAAAGTAGCATCGAAGGTACTCCCTAGTGCATACTTGGCGATATTCAAATTGCCCTCAGCCAGGTTAGCCTTAGCAAAAGCAAACACTGAATCATCTGTTTGAGCAACGGGAACATCTAGTTTTACATACTCTTCTTGGGTGACTTTTTGATATTTGTAAAACAGTCCTTGATCATCGGCTTTAAGTCCGCAGATTTTCAGCGTACTTGATGAACCGTTTATTTTTTTAGCACTTTTTGCAACAAAAACCTGGTAATCATACTCCTTGATTAATGGTTCTTCCAGCGCAGGTGCAACGGAACCACCTAACAGTTTTGCTGTATCGTAAAGAGCATTATAAACCATTTTGACTTCGCCAGCTCGGATGCACTTACCAGATAATGTGTTGGCGATTTTGGAGAGCAATTTAAAGTCAGCACTGGAATAGGATATTGTGTTGGCAAACACATCCATGTCTTTGAGTTCGGCGCAAATTGCCTCTAATGCTGCGGCTTCTGAATTGGGACTGGGGTCATTTGCATAGCCGTCGCTGTGTAAATTGATCGCTGTCATTTCTCCGGCTTTAATCAGAGATTTGGCTAGTTTCATTGACTGCGATATGCAGGTACTGCCGGCGGTATGTATTTGTTGAATTTCTTTGATGTATGTCGAGTTAAATTTCATCACTTCTTGAATGGAAATTCGCTGGAAGTGACAAATTACGTCCCGATTTGAGGCGTAGGAAATCAGGCTGACAATTAGCTGGTAATTGTTATATTCGTCTAATGTCAAAAGCTTGATTAGGGTTTGTTTCAGCGGCTCTAGGTCATAATACATGGAGCCGGAACGATCGATGATGATAATGTTATGAGCAACGGATTTTTCTGGGAGATCACCGGGCTTTCTTTCTAGATTTGTGCGATCGACTAGATAGAATGCTTTTTCCTTTCCGGCAAAATTGTAGAGGGTAAATTTGGTGCGAGTATGGGAGGCTGCTTGGCTGCTGGAACTTTGAGGCTTTACCTGGGAGGGTTGTTTTGTTTGGCGTGCCATGTTTCTAGCCTGTGTTGATGTATTGGTCAACACTCTGGCACAGGGTTTTGTGGATGTCAAGGCCGATCGGGAAAATCAGGAAAGCACAACCAGTGATTTTGACACGGATACAGGGATGAATTATCGAATGTGAGTCAGATGTTGAAGTCAGAATGCTTTTCGGCCCAATTCCCAAGGCCCAATTCCCAAGGCCCAATTCCCAAGGCCCGCTAAATTCTAACTTTCCTTTTATTTCTAACACTCAACTGTTTGGAAATCCATGTATAGTAATGCAAAGCAAATACCAGGTTAATTGTAAAAAATACCAAAGTTAAAACAAAGGTAAAAAACGACGTAAACGACAGCCCAGAAATCATCGTAAATATCGCTAAAATGATTGAGCACAGCCCAAAACCTGAAGCAAAAGAACTTAGAAGTAGCCACTGCACCTTAGACATAGTTCACTCTTAAAATTAACATTTTAAATTAATCAGTAAAATGCACTCTTGGCCGCTCGAACTGAGTGCCAAATGATACTTATTAATATATAACGGAATTGCCCAGTTCCACCAACAGCACAACGGATGCATTCTAAAAAGGTTTGAATTCTACAGAAAAATACAGCCCGCGTTCTTGCAAAGTTCGATCGCTCGACTTAATGTCAATCAACGGAATTCCCCAGCCGAGGCGAACACGAGCGTTTTCGCCGTACTGCCACTTTAAGCCCAATCCCGCCGACAGCAAAGTATTTGCTTCCAAAGCTGCGCTTCCCCCGCTATTCCACACATTGCCAAAATCCACAAAGGGCGTCACCTGCAAAAGCCCTTTTTTGTCGCCGGTGCGCCAAATCGGATACCGCAACTCGGCTGTCGCAAACAGCCCGCTATCCGCCAGCAAAGCATCTTGACGATAGCCCCGCACTGTCTCCAAGCCACCCAAACCAAATTGTTCGATCGGCAAAAGCTCTCCCCCCGCAAGCTGCACATCCGATCGCAGCACCAGCAGCGTCTGTTGAGCCAACAACCGCACGTACTGCAATTGACCCCGCCACGCCAAAAATTGACTGTCAGGCTCCTTATTGCTCACCGTAGCACCAAATGCTCCCACTCCCAGACTGAACTGCGATCGAGCCGCCAACACCTGTTTCTCTGCCCTCTGAGTAAAATCCTGAAACACCCTCAGCGCCGAAACCCGAGTTTTACCCCTAGAATCAGAGCCTGGTGACAGCGGAAAATCCTCTCCCAGCAGGGATGTATCGCTTGATCGCCGAACAGCACCGATGCCAAGAGCGATTTCTGTTCTCGGAGTTTGGACTACAGGCTGGCGGTAAGTCAACTCATAAGTCCGGCCCGAAGCCTCAATATCCAGAGCATCAAAAGGTGGCTCAATAATATTACTCCTAGTTCTGTTGAGGCCAAAACTCACAGTACCGTTGTGCGAATTCACCGGTAGCGTGTAAGTAAAATCTACACCATTGCTGCCCTGACTATTTGTATAAGTCAAACTCGCACTATCTCCCAAACCCAGCAAATTAGCCTCGCTGACTTCAACTCCCCTGCGCCAACTCCCCACACTGGGAGAGCGAGAATTATCAGTAAATAAGCCAGCTTGGAAAGTTTTTGCTTCTTTGACTCTGACTAACAGCAAATTAAAACCGGGGCGAGAGCCCGCTTGCAGTTCCGCTGAGATTTTTTCAAGCAGCCCGCTCAGTTGCAGCAATTGCAAGGCTGACCACAAGCGCTGTTCATTCAGCGGGCCCCCTGTTGCCAGGGCCAAGCGACTTCTCACATAGTGAGAATTCAGTCGCCTAGTCCCGACTACATTTATACTTTCTAGCTTGCCTTCTACCACTAATATTCTCACAACCCCACCCGCCAGGGTTTGTGGGGGAATTAGCGCCCCTGAAGTGATGTAACCTTTGCTGATGTAGAGTTGACTCACGGCAGAACGGGCTTGCAGCAGTTCGGCGAAAGTGAGAGGGCGGTCTACAAAGTCTTTGAGTACAGTGTCTAATTCTGCTTTGCTAAAGACGGTGCTACCAATTACTTCAAATCGATCGACCTCGATCGTACCGGGAATGTTGAGCAATTCTTCTGGCTGTGTCGGCGCGGGTGCTGCTGGTTGCAGAAGTTGTTCTGGGGGAGGTAGGGGCTCTGGTAGCGCGGGTTCTGGGAGGGGCGCGGTACGAGGCCCAATCCGGCTGGGAACGGGAATTTCTGGTCTGTTTTCTCGTCGGTTTGGCAATTGAGCCAGAGTTGTTTCGCTTTCTGTCGCCCGATCGAACTCCGGGATGTCGGGATTTTGATCTTTACTGTATGTATCTAGTTTGGGAACATTGTATAAATTTCTAGGGAGGCGATCGTCATTTTTGGCAGTTTCTTGATTAAATTTTAATTCCGACTGTAAATTATCATTAAAATTTGGCGATCGCCCCTCTGACTCAGCAGCAACCGACGCAGTTGCTCGAATCGAGGCTATATGTTCAGTCACAGTTGCAGCAGCTAGCGGTGGGCTCCAACAGCTACAAATTATCAAAGTGCCAAAGCGTGCTAAAGCGCTCACAAACCTGATTTCACAAAGGCCTCTGGAAGGTTGCAGGGGCATGACAAATTAGTAGTATTTAGTAGTTTTGATGGTGGTTTGCAGAGGTGCTTGGGGGCGATCGGCTCAACTGCACGTTGCGAAAGAGTGTATCACTTTTTTTAACGATTTAAGTGGTTACGTAAACATCCAGACAGTTGACAAATTAGCAATTTTGTGTATTCCAAAATCGCGGTCAATTAAAAAAATCTCCGACCTCAGCCAGCTAGCACTGTAGGTCGGAGGAACACTCTATCACACCCGTCATCACAGGAATAGGTGAATTTTGATAGAGATTACATTTTATTCAGCTGCGATCGCAACTCTTCCAACTCAGCATCCACAACCGCACCTGACCCCGAGGTAGCAGCAGCAGTTTTACCCGATGCCGGCAATTGAGGTTGAGACACAGAGCCTCCGGCCAGTTGGGCTTTCATCTGAGCCAACTCGTCATCCACATCCCCGCCACCTTCTAGCAAGCGGAACTGTTCTTCCAAATTGCTGCCGCCGGCGGCCAATTCTGCCGAAGCCCCCGCGCGAGCTTCAATCTGCAAAACTTTTTCTTCCATGCGATCGAAAGCCGCCATTGAACTGCCAGTATTCAGGGAGCCAATGGTGTTGTTGAGCTGTTCCTGAGCCTTAGCAGCGGATATCCTGGCTTTGAGCATATCCTTTTTCGTCTTAGCTTCAGAAATCTTGCTCTCCAAACCGATCAAGTTGCGCCTGAGACTTTCCACCTGAGTCGATTGCTGATCCAGACTCGCTTTCAGAGTAGCAGCAGTTTCGGCGTGGGACTTTTTACGCACCAGCGCTTCCCTAGCCAAAGTATCGTCCCCTTTTTGCAGAGCAAGCTGAGCGCGCTGTTGCCACTGGTTCGACTGAGACTCAGCTTGATTGTACTGAGTCTGGGTGCGCTTTTGAGCGGCGATCGCGCTAGCAACTGCCTGACGCAACTGCACCAGGTCTTCCTGCATATCCGTCACGGACTGTTCTAAAATCTTTTCTGGGTCTTCAGCTTTGTTGACCAGATCGTTAAGATTGGCTCTGACGACTCGGCTAATGCGATCGAATAATCCCATAATCCTATTTTTCCTTGGTGAGGTGTACTCTTGTCAGCGGAAAGCAGGCTTTAGATGCTAGCCCGCCGTTGTGAAATTCAGTTGGTCAGATTTTTAGTGCGATCGGGCATGAGGTAAATTTTGCAAACATATAAATCCAGTTTAAAACGATCGAGTTAAGTCCTGCAGGCAGCTTTTTCAAGCCCTATCTAGTAAACTACCCAGCACTGACCTGAGTACAGGTACAGTGTGGGCTTTCAATAGCCCTGAGACGATCTTGCAAACAGCAAAAACATCCCGAACCTTCAGGCACGTTTACAAGCACCCCAAGAGCAGCAATATTTTTACTGCCATTCAAATCAGCGTCACCATCCCAGCCACAATGACCGCAAGTGAACCTCTTCCCACTTCGATAGGACTTACCCTGAATGGGGTGGATCTGGTGACACTTGTGACACATCTGACTGGTGTATCTGGGATTAACAAGCACAAGCTTGACACCATGCTTTGTCGCTTTGTAGGTCAATAATTCACGCAATTGGTAGAACAGCTATTGCTAAGTCTCCGCTCTCTTTTGGAGCGAGGAAACTGATTACTTCGTTCTCTAATTCCCGTCAAATCTTCCAAAGCGATCGCCTGTTTTTTGGTTTTTGCCTTAGTCACTATTCGATGGCTGATGGTGTGGTTTACCCATTCCTGAAAGCGCTTCTCGTTGCCCGACAACCGTTTCAACAGTCCCCGACATCTGCGGCGGGTACAACGCGAGCCTCTCGTAGCTTTTTGCTGGATATTCGCCCTCAAATTGGCGTAATGATTCCTAATTTTTGTAATTTCTTTGCCACTAAATTTATCTCCATCGGAGGTAACAACAATGTCAGTTCTGCCCAAGTCACAGCCCAGAACCCGATCGGTCTTTTCAGGTTCTGGCGGGATAGATTCAAGCTGAATGTTCAGATAATAACTACCATCTTTTCGCTTGCACAAGGTCGCTGTTTTAGGTTTCTGTCCTTTCAGCAATCCGAGCTGATAGTTGCCAATAGCCAGTATAAAACACTCTCTACCATCAATAGTGGTCAAGCTTACTGTCCAGTCTTTCTCTCTCAAGGAAAAAGTACGGGCATCATAAGTCGCACTGGTGGGAGCAAAGCTTTTTACTGGCTTGCCATCTTTTTTTGCTGTCTTTCTGTTGCCAGAAACTCGCCTAATTGCATGGATAGCCAACTGAGCGGAAAGCCCAAATTTAGTTCGGACATCCTGATCAACCAAGGACTGCATAGCCAATTCATTCATCAGAGTTGGTTGCACAGTTTGGTTCACATATTCACAAGCATCCGCAAACGCCCTAAGAGTTTCATCAATCTTGATGGACTGTTCGGGTGCTACTTGGAGCTTGCAAGATACTGTCAGGACTTGTTTCATAGTCCTATCATAGCCTCATGTATTGAGTTTTTAGGTAAACCCAAAGCTTTATTTGTTCGGCTCTGGCGTATTGTTACCTGGAAGCATTTGTGCTTTCATCGCCGTCAACTCCGCATCGACATCGCCAGCACCTTCGAGAGACAGAAACTGCTGTTCTAAATCGCTAGTACCGAGTTCTGCAATTGCCTCGGAGCGAGCTTCTAGCTGCATGACTTTCTCTTCCATCTTTTCAAAGGCGCTCAAAGCACTGCCACTATTGAGATTGCCCATCATTTCCTGAAGTCTTTCTGACGATGCGGCCGATCGAGCCCGAGCAATATACATATCCTTTTTAGACTTGGCCTCAGAAATTTTACTTTCCAGCGCCCGCATATTTTCTTTAAGTTGAGTCACAACCACATTCTGCTGTTGTAACTGGCCTTTCATCGCTGTTGCCGTTTCTTGATAAGACTTCTTGCGCGTCAAAGCTTCCCGCGCCAAATTTTCCTCACCTTTTTGTAGGGCTAGCTGTGCCCGTTGATACCATTCAGCAGCAGTAGACTCAGCTTGGGAGCACTGGCGTTCGGTGCGTTTTTGAGCAGCAATCGCCCCTGCTACAGCCTGTCTGAGCTGCACTAAATCCTCCTGCATATCCATCACAGCCTGTTCCAGCATCTTTTCTGGATCTTCTGCCGTGCCTACCAAACTGTTAATATTTGCTCGAATCACTCGCCAAATGCGATCGAATAATCCCATCTTACCCTTCTCCCGATTGTGACATCCTTCTCCATTCTCTTTTGATTTTTTAATTTTTAATTTTTAACTCCTAGACGGGAAGTCCCCCGCCATATTATGAGATTTGATGGGGAGATCAAAGGCGCGTGAGTATCGGATGTCACTCCTCTAGCTAGTTTACGGCTGATAATATTGTGGCTTCACCCCTTTTGCTTGCAGTTCTTTCGCCAAACGTTCGGCTGATGCAGCATCGTTCAAAGCCCCCATTTGGATCTTGACACCCTTTGAGAAGTTTCGCACGTAAGCATCGGGAACTGCGATTCTGGCTTGCTGTAGAGATTTTTCGTCCGTGTAATCAGTGACAACGTAATAGAAACCATCCGCAGCCCTTGTAGGCCTTCCCAGTGTTGCTGCGGGGGTTCCAGATACTGCTGCCGGAGATACTACTGCCGGAGATACTACTGCCGGAGATACTGCTGCCGGCGGCAAAGTCGAAGATGTTGGAGGCAGAGTCGGCAGAGTCGGCACAGGCTGTGCAGCGCTGGGGCTGGCGCCCGGAAGCAAAGCTGTGCTGAGATTGTTGAGTCCTTGTTCCCTACCTCTGACTGGGTTGCCATCTTCTGTGGGAATTGGGACAGCCCCAGTCTCGGTGGGAATCACGGCCGGAGTTGGCGGGATTGATGCTTTTGGCGACGGGGAAGCGATGGGGCTAGCCGTCGGCTCGACATTACTCAGGGTGCTCAAATCCAGTTCGACAAATTCCTTGGAAACCAGATTTGGAGCTTTCGGGAGTTCCTTTTTATTTCCAGTATCTGCGGCTGCGCTACTGGTGGGACTTTCGGCAACTCCGGGGGCGGAGCTCACGAACAAGCGGTTGAGGCCTGCCATTTTAACTATGCTAGATGGGTGCATCACTGCGTATCCCAAAGCTGTGCAGGACAGCAGAAACAGCAGCATCGAACTCAGCCCCAAGGGAGTGAACAGACTAGAGGCTAAACTGCGTTCTTCAGAAAGCTCGGCTGTTGGTTGATCCAAACTTTCGATCAGTTTTTCGCTAGATTCGAGATAGTTGTTCGGTGCTCCGGCGCTGCTAGATAATTTTTTTGCTTTGCTGATCCTGGTAGTTGCTAGTGGGGCATCGCCCGGGCTGCCGGCAAGGGAGAGCGGCCGCCCGATAGATTGCTGAGTCTCCTCTGCTGCTGGTAGATTTTGACCTCGCTGTTGGTCAGTTGTGCCTGTTTGCTTGCCGGGGCGAGTTGACGGCGATATCCACTGTTCTGCTCGTCGCCTGTGCCTTCTGTATTTCGTCAATTCTGCTTCCAGGTTTACTTCCAAACACCCCAGCGCAGCTTGCAAAACAGGCTTGATGGGGGTTGAAGACGACTGATTTGGGGATTCAATTGAAGAACGCTTACTCATTCGCAAAACTCCTACTGCCTCTAAGTACATTTTAATATGATTGATTTTGACATACTCCCCCATCAACCTTTCGCTATGACTGGATTCTTGAAAGAAGCATCGGGAAGAAGGATGAAGGATGAGGGATGAAGGATGAGGGAAGAGGGAAAAAGAAACTATTCCCAATTCCCAAGGCCCAATTCCCAATTCCCAAGGCCCAAGGCCCCATTCCCCATTCCCCATTCTCCACTCTCCCCCAATTCGCTCACTCGCTCATTCACGACTATTCCCCTTCCCCATTCGGTTGCTAGGCTAGACTATCTTGCGTTTTGGCATCCGGTTCGAGCGCTAATTTATAACATCTCATACTCGTTACGCATTTGTCTTTTGTCTTGATCCCTGTCCACTTTATTAACTTTTGACCCGTTTTTTACCTTGAAAATGAGTCGCTACCAAGCTAATTGTTTCTATATATAACGAAATTATAAATAAATCATAAAGGTTGAGAATCCTCTGGGGATCGCTACAATCCAGACACAATAAGGGCTGGGAGGCTCTAAAACCTGCTAGCTCACTACAGGAGAATTAGAGAAGAAAATGATCGCCCTAAGAACTTTTATGAATACCTCTTTAACTTCTGCTTGTCGTCATTGTCGCCACTATACGCCTGAAGGAAGACGCGGCGGGAATTGCCAGCAGCTAAGTGTACCCGTTCAAAGTCACTGGAAAGCTTGTTCTTTGGCGGTTTCTCCCTTTGGGCCGTCTTGGGAAAATCTAGAAGACCTCTTTGACAGCATACCACTGCGGCAGGAACAGACTTTGACGTTGGCCGAGGCCGCCGTCACTGCTTCTGAGCGAAATGCCTGGTAGCCTACAGCCACAACCTTCACCGAAAAATCTGTTCCACCAATTTCAGTTTAGTTAGCCCGCAGCAGAGTAACTCAACTAACAGTAAGGGCAGGTGGCTGCACGTCAACTTCCTCTACCGATCATAAATCACAAACATCTGTGATCTGAAGCAATCAAAAAAACTTATTCCCTCCTCTACTTAAGGTAGCCAAGGATACTGACGAAAATCTGGTTGCCGCTTTTCCAAAAATGCTTGTTTGCCTTCGGCTCCTTCCTCTGTCATATAGTAGAGCAAGGTGGCGTTGCCCGCTAGTTCTTGTAAGCCGGCTTGACCGTCGCAGTCGGCATTGAAAGCAGATTTTAAACAGCGAATCGCGATCGGACTTTTGTCTAAAATTTCCGAAGCCCACTTAATTCCTTCTAGTTCGAGTTGTTCGACGGGCACGACGCAGTTTACTAATCCCATTTCTAAGGCTTGTTGTCCGCTGTACTGGCGACACAAAAACCAAATTTCTCGCGCTTTTTTCTGGCCGACAACCCGCGCTAGATAGCTAGCTCCGAAACCGCCGTCGAAACTCCCTACTTTCGGGCCGGTTTGTCCGAAAATCGCATTGTCAGCAGCGATCGTCAAGTCGCAAATTAAGTGTAAAACGTGACCACCGCCGATCGCGTAACCTGCAACTAGGGCTATTACAACTTTCGGCATCGATCGAATCAACTTTTGTAATTCGAGTACGTTCAAGCGGGGAATGCCGCCGTCATCCACATAGCCGGCAGAACCTCGCACGCTTTGGTCTCCACCAGCACAAAAGGCATATTTCCCGTCCGTGTGAGGCCCTGCACCAGTAAACAGGACTACGCCGATTTTAGTGTCTTCGCGGGCGTCAGCAAAGGCATCGCACAGTTCAAAGACGGTTTTGGGACGAAAAGCGTTGCGCTTGTGAGGTCGATTGATCGTAATTTTGGCGATGCCGCCGTTTTTGTGGTAGAGAATATCTTCGTAGGTTTTGGCGGTTTGCCATTCAATTTCCATAATCAATCGATTTGAGATTGCTGATTTGAGCTTTAACACTGTACATTAATGTACCGTCAGTCATTGAGCGTCATATTGATTCGGCACGATGCACAGACAGTTATCTCCCTCTCCCCCGTCATCCCGATCGCCCGTGCCATTTATATTTTTACTCTTCGATCACTGGTTATTTGTGCCCTAACAGAGACAGCAGATGTTTTGCTGCTTTGCCAAATAGCTGGTAAAAGTATAGTCATTTATTACAGTGCCGTGGGAGGCATGAAGTCCCTCCCCTTTCGCTTTCACTTCGAGCGGATTAACCCGCCTCGGCTGAACTACGCAGCTCTCTATCCCATCGCTAAACGCATTTGGGATTGCTTTTCTCAAAATCTTGTAAGACCCGTTAACATCGGCGTTAATCAATCGACCCTTCTGACTATATGATACTACCATTGTCTATTGATGCTTACAATCTTAATGAAGTTTTACAATACCGGATCGCGCGACTCCTTTGACAATGGGCTGAATTAGTTCTATCCGATCGCGATCTCCGCTGGCAAAGGCTTTCAGAGTTTTTTGCAGCCGTTCTTCTGCTTCGACTGCGATCGTCCTGTCGATCATCATCACTCCGCGCAGCACCGCAATCAGAGCCGCCAGAAACACTACAACAGTGATATATTGTTCGCGGAGCTTTTGCCGACTAATGCGGGACAACAGCTCAACAACTTCCGTGCCGATCGTGGTGGTGTCCATCATCAAAAATTACTGTCGATTGGGCTGTGATACAACTTTCTTTTTCGATCTTAACTTTTTCCTGCGCGTCCACCATTCTGCTGACCTATGTGTGATAAAACTTTATGATATTTAATGGGGAATTGGAAATTGGGAATGGGGAATTGGGCGAAGCGAAGCTCCGGGATGGGGAATGGGTAGCAAATAACCCATAACCCATAACCCATAACCCATACATAACTAATAACTAATAACCAATAACTAAGAACTAATAACCAATAACTAATAACTAATAACTAATAACTAATGACTAATGACTAATTATCTGAGCCATCGGCAGTGGATGAATAGGGCTGTGGAACTCGCACAAGCAGCCGGGGATGCTGGTGAAGTACCCGTTGGTGCTGTGATTGTTGACGGTACTGGTAAGTTGATTGCTCAAGCGCAAAATCGGCGAGAGCGAGATTGCGATCCGACAGCCCACGCTGAAATCTTGGCTCTGCGCGCGGCTGGGCAAGTTTTGCAAGATTGGCATCTGAATCAATGTACGCTTTACGTGACGCTGGAGCCTTGCCCGATGTGCGCTGGTGCTATAGTACAAGCTCGGATCGGTTTGCTGGTATACGGAGCAGATGACCCGAAAACTGGCACGATTCGGACTGTGGCTAATATTCCAGATAGCGCCCCTTCCTGTCACCGGTTGTCTGTGATCGGTGGCATTATGGAGTCGGTTTGTCGCCAGCAGTTGCTGTCTTGGTTTGAAGCCCGAAGGGGAGAAGGGGAGAAATCCGATCGCTGTTAGAGCCCCGACTTCTTGCAAAAGTCGGGGCTCTGGATCTTCGGTTTTTTTACTCGATCGCCGAAGTTTAATCGCACTTGGCTACTTAGCTGAAATAATAGATGAGTAATTGCCCGATCGAACGAACAGGCAGTTAGTGGCTCTGATGCGCTGCTGTGGGGTTAGCTAAGGTTTTACCTGTCCGACAGGATCTATTGCGGGTCGATCGTTCGAGTTGTATCCATGACAATAGCAAAACCGTCCCGATCGACAGACTAAAGATTTGTTAAATAACTTACTTTAGATTAAGACATCAATAAAGCAGCTTAATTGCTATGCGTCATACCACCACGATCGCCATTGATTCGAGTAAATCATCTCTAGTGAAGCCAATGCCTGCCAAGGTAGTATCTAATACTTCTCGCGTTTCTCCTTGGTTAACCTCCTTACTCTATCCCCTAGGTCACTATGTTGTCCTACCGTTTTACTTTGGCAAGATCGAGATTGCCGGACAGGAGCATTTGCCGAAGGACGGGCCTGTAATTTTAGCGCCTACGCACCGCTCCCGGTGGGATGCGCTGATGATGCCCTATTCCACAGGACAAAAGGTGACTGGACGCGATTTACACTTTATGGTAACTGCTGATGAAGTAAAAGGACTGCAAGGTTGGTTCATCAGACATTTGGGAGGGTTTGCTGTCGATCTCCGGCATCCCGCCATTAGCAGTCTCCGTCACGGCGTAGAATTGCTTCTTTCCAAGGAAATGTTGGTCATTTTTCCCGAAGGTGGGATTTTTCAAGATGGTGCTATTCACCCGATTAAGCCTGGGTTGGCTCGTTTGGCAATCCAAGCGGAGTCTCTAGAATCCGGTTTGGGGGTAAAAATTGTACCGATGAGTATTCGCTACCGCCCCTGTATTCCTCGATGGGGTTCTGATGTGAAAATTGCGATCGGTTCTCCGCTTTCGGTGGTGGATTATGCTGCATCGGGTAGCACCAAAAAAGAGGCGCGATTGTTGACGGCTGATTTGGAAATCGCTCTCAAAAATCTTGATGAAAGTTGATAGTTGTTAGTTGTCAGTTGTCATTTGTTAGTTGTTAACTGTTGTTATAAGTAAATCCACCTAATTAAACGTGGCTAAAAAGCTGGCTGTATGAGCATTCTTCCTTCTTCCTTCTTCCGACTTCCATCGGACTTCTACTTAATATTTGTGACTGTTGAAAGCAGTAATCACATTTTGCTATGTGATGTCAGTATTAATGGGTTTTACTTTGAACTTTAAGCCTGGTCAAATTGTCAGTTTAGAATGTGGAGATGCGTGTCTACATTCAGAGGTAATTCAGGTGGTTGAGGCCCGTCAAGTTTGTTGGGTGCGCCCTTTGATGTTAGTTGTATTAGTGTCGGGGAAGGATTCATCGGAAGAATACACTTTATCCGATTTACGAGATGGTGCTGATTTGCTTTGGCCGCTGAGTTTGTTTCGGGCGGCTGTCGATACAGAAGTAATTTCGCTGTTGACTCAGTTGCAGTCTCTGGATTCTGAGAAAAAGGATGCTGTTATTGCTTCTCGGCAACTTAAGGATTTTGTCGATCGAGTTTGGGAAGCTTTTCCAACAGCTTTTAATTAGTCATTAGTCATCAGTCAACAGTCATCAGTCAACAGTCAACAAAATAAAATAAAACCAAGCTCGCCACAGAAATATTAATCTAAAATACTGCGTGTGAAAGTTCTTCAGGGTTGAGATTATTGTGAATAACTTGACCGTCGCGGAACCAGACAACTCGGCGAGTTTGGCGCGCCACTTCTGGTTCGTGCGTTACCATAACAACAGTCATGCCACTAGCATTGAATTCTGTAAAAATATCCATTACTTCTTGGGTAGTTTTAGTGTCTAATGCACCTGTAGGTTCGTCAGCAAGTAACAATACTGGCCTATTAACAATAGCCCGGGCGATCGCAACTCGTTGCTGCTGTCCTCCTGATAGTTGATTCGGTCTATTTTGCAGCCGACTTTCCAAGCCTACCTTAGTTAAAGCATCTACTGCCCGTTCGCGTCTTTCCGCTGCGGGAACACCGGCATAAACCATCGGCAACATGACATTTTCTAAAGCTGTCAACTGAGACAACAGGTGAAATTGCTGGAAGACAAAACCTAATTTTAGATTGCGAATTCCGGCTAATTCTGCTTCCGGCATTTGGGCCACATCTACGCCGTCTAAGTAATAGCTGCCACTCGTAGGTCGATCGAGACAACCGATAATATTCATAGCTGTAGATTTGCCAGAGCCCGACGCGCCCATAATCGCACAATATTCTCCTTGGGTTACCGTCAAGCTGACACCGTTTAAGGCGCGAACTTCCAGGTCGCCAATCCCGTAAACTTTTGTGATATCTTCGAGACCGACAATAACGGGTTTTGACAGGACTTGCTGGTCGAGGTCTTGGTAGGTATCGGTTTGTAGTTCAGGCATTTTTTTTCTGTGCGATCGACACAACTAACTACTAACTTAACACTTCCCATCAGTTTGCGCGGCTGGAGTGACCACTGTTTCGACGCTAATGAACAGAACCTATATACCTATCTGCGTACATCAGCGTGCATCTGCGGTGAAAACCGAGGATTGGGCGATCGCCCCTCATCTATCTATTCGGCCGCGGCCCCAAAATATTTACATTTCGATATGTTTTTTGGCGCTGACTTGATGTATAATCTAATAATGGGAGTGTGAGCAGTAAACACCAAAAATGCACAGATCTCTATTATCTAATAATATCATGTCAATGGCAAGAAGTCAAGCGATTACCTCGAAAAAAAAAGGCGAATTTTTTGAGATATTAAGAAAAATTAAGTAAACTTGGCGAGATTGTTGGTATAGATAATTATGACATAGGATTACGACTTGTTGGTGAACAGAAGCTCTAGATTAAGCAAGATCTGCGTAGAGCGGCGTGGCTCAGCGGTGAAAACCGAGGATTGGGCGATCGCCCCTCATCTATCTATTCGGCCGCGGCCCCAAAATATTTACATTTCGATATGTTTTTTGGCGCTGACTTGATGTATAATCTAATAATGGGAGTGTGAGCAGTAAACACCAAAAATGCACAGATCTCTATTATCTAATAATATCATGTCAATGGCAAGAAGTCAAGCGATTACCTCGAAAAAAAAAGGCGAATTTTTGAGTTTTAATTAAGAAAAATTAAGTAAACTTGGTAAGTTCGAGATTGTTGGTATAGATAATTATGACATACGACTACGACTTGTTTGTGATAGGTGCGGGTTCCGGCGGTTTAGCGAGTTCCAAGCGGGCAGCATCCTACGGAGCGAAAGTGGCGATCGCCGAAAACGACTTAGTAGGTGGAACCTGCGTAATTCGTGGCTGCGTGCCCAAAAAACTGATGGTTTACGCCTCAACATTCTCGCACCTTTACGAAGATGCGATCGGCTACGGTTGGAGCCCTGTAGAAAGCAGCTTCGACTGGGAAAAACTCGTCACCACCGTAGACACAGAAGTACGCCGACTCAGCAAACTGCACATCAGCTTTCTCGAAAAAGCCGGAGTCGAATTAATCTCAGGATACGCCAAATTTATCGACCCTCACACCGTCGAAGTTGGTGACAAACAAATCACCGCCGCCAAAATCTTAATCGCTGTCGGCGGATCAGCCCATCGCATCGAAATTCCTGGTATCGAATACGGGATTACTTCCCGCGAAATCTTCTTGCTAAAAGAGCAGCCGAAACGGTTGGCAATTTGGGGCGGTGGCTACATCGGCGTTGAATTTGCCTGCATCATGAACGGGTTGGGAAGTCAAGTAACTCAAATCATCCGCCGCGACTTAATTTTGAAGGAATTTGATGCAGAAATTCGCACCAATGTCCAAGAAGGAATGGTTAAGCATGGAATCGAATTTTTGACAGGAAGCTCGATCGCACAAATTGAGAAAACCCCAGAAGGCCTAAAATTAACTTTGTCAGGAAAATCCCAAGAAACCTTGACAGTAGATGCGCTGTTGTGCGCTACCGGGCGCTTGCCTAATTTAGAAAAATTGGGTTTAGAAAATGCGGGAGTAGAAACAGAAAAAGGTGCGATCTCTGTCACCAAAGACAGCCGCACCAGTCAGCCACACATTTTTGCAGTGGGAGACTGCACCAACCGGATTAATTTAACACCAATTGCGATCGCCGAAGGACGCGCTTTTGCAGATACGGAATTTGGCAATAACCCCAGATCAATCAGTCACGAAAATGTGGCATCGGCAGTATTTTCGCAGCCGGAAGCTGCTACAGTTGGCTTAACAGAAGAGTCAGCAAGAGCCAAATTTCCCGAATCAATCAAGTGTTATACAGCCAAGTTTCGGCCGATGTTTCATGCTTTGACCGGTGCAGATGAGAAGACTTTTGTCAAGTTAGTTGTTGAAACTAATACCGATCGAGTTTTGGGCGTGCACATGGTGGGGAAAGATGCCGGCGAGATTATTCAAGGAATGGCGATCGCGGTTAATATGGGAGCTACGAAGAAAGATTTCGATGCTACTATTGGCATTCATCCATCAACTGCTGAAGAGTTTGTGACTTTGCGGTAAATAGGGCGAAGTCGTTAGCAGTAGCAGCCAGGGACTTAAGTCCCTGGCTAATAGCTAAAGTCGGTTAAAACCGACTGAAGATTACCATTTTTATGTTTTGTATAGCAGATTAATGAGTTACTCAACCAAACAAAACAAAATTTTAGCATTCTATCTCGGTCAGCAGCCAGATTCGCAAGGTCGGGCGATCGAGGATATTTGGTCGTGGGATTATGAGAAACTGGAATGCGTACACAATTACATTCAGTGGCTGTTTCCGCTGAGAGAAAAAAGTCGATTTAATTCCAGTGCTCCTACTTTGAATGATGAGGTTATTCAAGCTTTTAGAACAAGTGAAGACTTGAGAAATCGCTTAGTCCAGTCGTTCAAGGTCATGCTTAAATTTTACGGTTTGAAATGCCTCGAAGAGGAAAATGCAGAAATTGTAATTGCTAAATCCGAGGAATATTTGTCAAGAAAAAGAGAGTGGATTGAAAGATTTAACCACAACTACCTGCGGCTGACTAGGATTCTCACAAGTTTGACTGAGTTGGGATTGAAAAATTACGCTTTAGCTCTTTTCAAATGTTTAGATGAGATTTATAAGGAAGACAGAGAAAGTATTGGTTTAGAAACTTATACTTATTGGAAAAATGCTGTAAATAGTTAGAACAGATATTTTAGGAATTACGCTGCATGAGCAATTTTCACACTATCTATGGGGGTAAGGTGCGCCCATAAGCACCCTACGGATAGTGGAAGAGGCATTTAGATCCGCGACTGCTTGCAGAAGTCGGGACTCTGGGTGTTTTGTTTTTTGAGGTGGGCTTAATTACTGACATTGGTGCAGTTTTACACCCCAAGCGGATTCATGCTCAAAATATTATTTTAAATAAATTGAACCTTTTTTGAACTTGTCCTGTCTAAACGCCTCAGATAACGAACTGGTGAGGGGGACTTCACAGGTGTTAGGTGTGTCAGCCAATGTTTTAATCGATGACTGTTCCGACTCGGACTTAGTTGCTCAATGTTTAAAGGGCGATCGCACTTGCTTTCGCTACCTTTACCAACGCTACCAACACAAAGTCAGGTCAACCCTTTACCAACTCTGCGGGCCCTCGCTACTTGACGACTTAACGCAAGAAGTATTCCTGCGAGTGTGGAAAGGATTACCCAAACTCAAGCACCAAGACAACTTTTCTACTTGGCTTTATCGAATCACTTGGAATGTGGCTTATGACCAAAGACAAGCATTTGCTAAACAGCATTCTTTTGATTCCAAACTCAAAAATCAAGAAGAAATGGATCAGGTTCTTGTCAAAGATAATATCTCGGACTTGATGCAGTTGCACTATCAAGATTTAGTGCAGCGGGGCTTGGAGCAATTGAGCTTTGAACACCGCAGCGTTTTGGTGCTGCACGACTTAGAAGACATCCCGCAAAAAGAAGTAGCCAAAATTTTGGGACTGCCGGCAGGAACTGTCAAATCTCGCGTGTTTTATGCCCGAAATGCTGTGCGGAAATTTTTGCAAAAAGAAGGTGTCCGCGAGCTATGAATAACCAAAGCAGCGACCAAGAGTTAGTTAATTTCTTGAAGCAATATCGCCCAAATCTTCCTGAAGCTGCGCCAGATTTAGAGCTAAAAATTTTAGCAACAATAGAAAGGAATGAGGAAGTAGAGAAAAAGCAAAATTACCTGGAAAAAGTGCGTTATATCGCATCTAACAACAGGTCAATTATTCCCGGTTTTCCCCAGTGGGCTTTCCCTCCTGCGATTGCAGCGACGCTGATAGTTTTCTGGTCTGGCTATCGCCTGCTAGTCCCCGCACAATTTAACCCGGATGAGGGGGCGCACCTAGAAGCATTTCTCGTAAATAATTGGGAAGATGTATTGCAGGATTCTCACGGGGAAAATATGAGCGGCGCGCAAACAGACTGGTTTAATTTCGCTGTTACCGCTGACAGCGAACCGCCAACAACTAACTAATTTCAAAGAGGTAATTTTCATGTCAATTCGTCGCATTTCTGCCCTAGCCGTTTTAATGCTGACTCTCGGCAGCACAACCGCAGCAATCGCAGTTCCCAATCCCATAGAACCGCAAACTGTTGCACAAAATCAGCGACCAAATCGACCAGGTGGTAAGGAAGGTGGGATGTTCGAGAAACTTAATTTAAGCGCAGACCAAAAACAGAAAATGCAGGCAGTTCGCGATCAATATAAAGACCAAATTTCCCAGCGAATGCAAGCAGTGCGTCAAGCCAGACAAGAATTGGAAACTATGATGGCCGGCCAGGCAAATGCCAGCCAAATCCGCGAGAAACACCGTCAAATCATGGGATTGAGACAGCAGTTGGAAGATGTGCAATTTGAAAGTACACTGGCAATGCGAGAGTTACTCACGTCTGAACAGCGCGGCCAATTGGCTCAACTGATGCAGCAGCGGCAGCAAGCTGCCAAAAACCGGACGCAAGACCCAAAACCGCAGTAATAGGACTTACGCACAGACTCTATTTGTAGGGTGCGCACTGCGCACTACGCACAGACTCTATTTGTAGGGTGCGCACTGCGCACTACGCACAGACTCTATTTGTAGGGTGCGCACTGCGCACTACGCACAGACTCTATTTGTAGGGTGCGCACTGCGCACTACACACAGACTCTATTTGTAGGGTGCGCACTGCGCACTACACACAGACTCTATTTGTAGGGTGCGCACTGCGCACTACACACAGACTCTATTTGTAGGGTGCGCACTGCGCACTACACACAGACTCTATT
>Ga0316607_1000247_pt1 | contig 21415 bp, 15 predicted proteins | sample MIS2016062E_MG_FD_207674 | JGI IMG/M metagenome (GOLD analysis project Ga0316607, IMG submission 207674) | Microbial mat bacterial communities from Middle Island sinkhole, Lake Huron, Michigan, United States - MIS.2016.062E | ecosystem: Environmental > Aquatic > Freshwater > Lake > Sediment...
CTTACGTCAAGGCGATCGCCCAAATTCTCGGCGAAATCGGCACCTGGCCGGATTTACAAAAATTAGAATTAATGGTTTCCTCCGGTGCCGATCCGCTCAAAATCCTGCAAGTGCAGCTCGATCGCGATCCATTCCCATTGTCGGAATTAGTCGGAATTTGCGATCGGCTCAAACCCCAAAAAATCTACAGTTTTGCCCCTATTCCCGATTAAGCCATCGAAATGTCAAGCTAGGTTCAGGAATAGAGGGCGAATTCACATGGAAATGAACGTTGGTGACTTTCTCCATCGGCTTGATCTCAGGGGACAGGCCCTCAAAGGCACCAACCTCAGCGGCGCGGAACTCAGGGGAGCCAACCTCAGAGGAAGCGACCTCAGAGAAACCAACCTCAGTGACGCTATTCTCAGGTATGCAGACCTCATAGAAGCAGACCTCACCGGAGCCAATCTGTGCGGAGCAGATTTAGCCGAGTCATTTCTCAATTTAGCCAACCTCACCAGAGCCGATTTGACCGGCGCAGTGCTTAGAGAAGCTACTTTGGTAGGAGCAGAACTCACAGAAGCTAACCTCAAACAAGCAAGTTTGATCAAGGCCAATTTAGTTGGAGCAAATCTCCAGCAAGCCAACTTAACCAGAGCCAACCTGAGCGGGGCAGATTTGCGGGGTTCCCAGTTGACCGGGGTCATTTTAGACAAAGCTGTTTACAACAACCGAACAGTCTTTCCCGATCATATTAACCCCGCTGCAATGGGAGCAATTTTACTAGCTCCCAATGCGTCGCTCCCAGGATTAAATCTGATGATGGTAGATTTAACAGGAGCCGATTTAAAAGGAGCTGACCTACGGCGGACAAACTTATATAAAGCCATTCTATTTGGAGCAAAACTCGATCGGGCCAACCTAGCAGGAGCCAACCTCAGCGGCACGGATTTGAGGGAAGCCAGTTTGAGCGGCACCATTTTAGAAAAAGCTGTTTACAGCAACAAAACATTATTTTCAGAAGGCCTTGATCCCAGCCTAGCCGGAGCTTATTTAATTGCTCCCAATGTATCGCTGCAAGGGGTCAACTTAACCGGAGCCGACTTGAACGGAGCGGATTTAAGCGGAGCTAATTTGAGCGGTTCTAACTTAAGTTCGGTCAACTTAAAAAATGTAGACCTCAGCAGAGCCAGCTTAAAAAAAGCTTACCTCAAAGGTGCAAACTTGGAGGGAACAGATTTGAGAGGAGCGGATTTAAGTGGCGCAATTTTACACCAAGTAAACTTGAGCTCTGCCGACCTCCGGGGTGTAGACTTAACAAGGGCTGACCTCAGCGGCGCTAATTTGAGCGAGGCCGATTTGAGAGGGACTGATTTAACCGGGTCTACTTTGTTGTTCGCTAATTTGAGCGGAGCCGACTTGAGAGGTGTAGACTTGACAAAAGCTGACCTCAGCGGCGCTAATTTGAGCTCTGCCGACCTCAGAAAAGCAGATTTAATGAGGGTCAATTTAGAAGGAGCGGATTTGACTGAGGTAGATTTAAGCGATGCTCATTTATTTCGAGTTAATCTTAGAGGTGCTAATCTTAAAGGTGCAAACCTGAAAGGGGCAAATTTTAAGCTAGTTTTTTTGACTGATGCTTATTTGAGCGAAACAGATTTGACCGATATAGAGCTGAGTCCGAGTTTCTTTGAAATGCCACTGGAATCGGAATGGTAATTAGTCAATTGGGAATCGGGAATGGGGAATGGGGAATGGAGAATGGGGAATTGGGCATCGGGCATCGGGCATCGGGCATCGGGCAGTTGTTAGTATCTAATAAATGCGGAATAAAAAATAACAACTAACAACTAACAACTAACAACTAACAACTAACAACTAACAACTAACAACTAACAACTAACAAGTGACTAATGACTAATGACAACTGACAAACCTTTAGGCTCTGTTATTCAAGGTTCCCTCAGCAAGGGATTGGAAGTGCGACTGCACCCCGACGTTTCGGTAGAAGATATGAGGGTGGGGAAATTTTTAGTAGTGCGCGGGGTACGATCGCACTTTTTCTGTATGCTTACCGACGTGTCTCTAGGAACTTCTAGCGATCGCATTTTATCAAATCCTCCCAACCCCAACGACGATTTTCTGATTGCAGTGCTCGCAGGTAGCAGCACCTACGGTACGATCGAACTAGCACCGATGTTGATGCTGACTGCGGAACGAGAAAAAGCTCAAGTAGTTTTCAATCCGAACTCCAGCAAAACTAACGGTAAAAAACCCCGCGCCGAAAACTTAGCTTCTTTGCAGCCACAAACCAGCGCCGACATTGAGTTGTTGCCAGTTAAAACTATTCCCAGCCACTTTTCCCAGGTATTTGATGCTAAAGAAACCGACTTTCGGGCAGTTTTTGGCTGGGAAGATGATCCGTACCGCCGCAATTTTGCGATCGGCAAACCTATTGACATGGACGTTCCTGTATGCTTAGATTTAGATAGATTTGTCGAACGCAGTAACGGAATTTTTGGCAAATCTGGAACTGGCAAATCTTTTCTAGCGCGGTTGTTATTGTCGGGAATTATTCGTAAACAAGCTGCGGTTAATTTGATTTTTGATATGCACTCGGAGTACGGCTGGGAAGCGGTTTCGGAAGGAAAGCAATTTAGCACTGTTAAAGGTTTACGACAGTTATTTCCGAGTCAAATTCAGATTTATACCCTCGATCCAGCATCGACAAAACGCCGAGGAGTCCGCGATGCTCAAGAATTATATTTGAGTTTTGACCAAATTGAAGTCGAAGACATAGCACTGGTGCAGCGTGAGTTAAACCTGTCGGAAGCTAGTATCGAAAATGCGATAATTTTGCGAAACGAGTTGGGCAGTGGTTGGATCAATAAGTTGCTGGAAATGAGCAATGAAGATATTTCAATGTTTTGCGAAGAGAAGCGGGGAAATAAGTCTTCGATTATGGCTTTGCAGCGGAAGTTGGAGAGATTGAATGATTTAAAATACATTCGTAAACGCTGTCCCAAAAATTATGTAACTGAGGTTTTGCAGTGTTTGGATGGTGGAAAAAATGTGGTAATCGAATTCGGTTCTCACTCAGATTTGCTGTCCTATATGTTAGCAGCAAACCTGATTACTCGCCGCATTCACCAAGCTTATGTGCGGAAAGCTGAGATTTTTTTGCAGAGTAAGAATCCCTGCGATCGCCCGCAACCCTTAGTGATTACGATTGAGGAAGCTCACCGTTTTCTCGATCCGGCGATCGTGCGATCGACCATTTTCGGCACGATCGCCCGCGAAATGCGAAAATACTTCGTAACTCTGTTAATTGTAGACCAGCGCCCCTCCGGTATCGACGCCGAAGTCATGTCGCAAGTGGGCACTCGCATCACGGCTTTACTCAACGACGATAAGGATATTGATGCTATTTTTACTGGTGTTTCGGGAGGCCAAAGTTTGCGATCGGTTTTGTCTAAACTAGATTCCAAACAGCAAGCATTAGTTTTGGGGCACGCTGTACCGATGCCGGTAGTTGTGCAAACTCGTCCTTATGATGAGCAATTCTACAGGGAAATCGGTGATATTGATTGGCAAGAAATGCCTGATGCAGATGTGTTTGCAGAGGCTGAAGCTGCTAAGATGGATCTGGGGTTTTAGTTGGGATGGGCGATCGAATTGATGCGCGGCGGCAATCTAACGAGTGTCGTGATATCAAATCTGGTAGCATCGGAATTATTCATCTCTCCTATCTCCCTCTGTGTTCTCTGCGTTCTCTGTGGTTAAATCATTCCGGTGCAGCCGGATTTAATATATTTTTTAAATACAAAATATATATTTAAGTGTAAAATAGATAAATAGCGAGGCGCGATCGCTTCAAGTAACCTCAAAGCTACTATCTGCGAACGTCAGACGGCGCTAGGTAAAGTTTTGTAACAAAATACGAGTATTTTGCATAAAACTTTGGGAGTGAACCTGATAGATAAATAGAGGCCCAGGAAGTACCGCGAATGTTGCGGTCGATCGGGGTTCTGGGTGCATTAGGGCGTAAGGCTTGTGGACTAGCCTCAAAACTAGCTTCTACCAGACCGACGTAAAGTTTTGTAACAAAATACGAGTATTTTGCATAAAACTTGCGGACTCACCCAGATAGATAAATAGAGGCCCAGGATAACAAGGCTTTTCAATGCTTCCATTTTTTTATTCTGAATAAAAACAATGGCCCAGTTGAGAGCAAATCTATTCACAGGTTATGTATCCTAGGAAACTCTACAGGTCATTCAAGCATTTGAAATGACCTTAAATAAACAAACCACAGTCAATTTATTGCAAGGATTTGATATGACAGATTCTCTTTTTTACGACCAAGGCGGAGTCAGGATTACAAGAACTATCTTTGAATTTCCCGGTACTCAATACCAAATCCGCAACATTAATGCTGTTAGACAAGGTGAAAAGAAACCCGATCGAACTGGGCCCATTATTTGCATTGTTATTGGAGTTCTAACACTAGCTGCTGTAATTGGTATTCTGCCGATTGCTCTTGGGATTTGGTGGTGGAATTCTCAAAAACCTACATACATCATTTTCCTGAATACGAGTTCGAAAGACCTTGGTAGTTACGAGTCTCCAAATTTGCAGGAGATTAAAGAGATTCAGTCAGCTTTAAACGCAGCAATGGCTCAATTGGCGTGAGGCCTTACCCAATTTAGGGCATGGACAACTTTGTTTGTCCTGGTTGAGTGGCATATTCAATCAAAATTTAAGGGTGTAGTTGTGTCCTAAAATTCTATGTACATAACTAGATAGCCCTTTTATATTAGTTAAATTTTGCCTGAGATTATCAACCTTAACAATCCAGTAAACTCTAACCAAAAATCCATGAGACTCAAACTTTATTTAGAACAAACAGGTCAAACCTGGACGCTACAGCCACAGCGGGAGTATATTATCGGCAGCGGCTCCGACTGCGACATTTCTGTACCCTACGTTAACATTGTGGATAGCCGCCATCTGAAATTGAGTTTTAATCAATTTACGAATACTTGGCACGTCTGCGACTTAAACACTACAAACCTTACTTTAGTTGACAATCAGCGAATAACCGATCGCCCAATTACAGCTCAGACACGAATTGCCATTGCAAATCAAGTTTTATTTGTGGCGACACCAGAAGGTGCAGCATCACCAGCACAAACACCTAAATCAGGTGCAGGAATTAGGTCATTTGAACAAAAAGTCTTGACTTGGAAAGAGTATGTAGATAAGCAGGTAAAAAAGCAACCAGCAGGCTCGTTTTCAGCCTTTACAACTCGCTTTTATTTAATCACAGGTCTTCGGAATACGCCGTGGGTACGGACTTACGGACAAACAGGATTTAACGCCTTTGACGGTTACATTATTCCTAACTTTAAGGGCTCAGCTAAAACCGTAGCTGAGGGTATTGAAGAAAAGCTGACTAAGATGACGCAGTATGAAGACACCAACTGCTATGTTGCTGAGTTGACAGATGCACATATCGCCGACTCAGCGACGCAAGGTTTCTTAGGTGTAGAACTATTTCCCATACGGCGAAGTATGGGAGGAAAAGGTGACTACAGAAGATTTTGTATTCTTTCCTACCATCGAATCCGAACTTATTTGCTTGTAGAAAACTATGGGTCTGATTTGTTTGTTAGTTGGGTAACTCGCTTTGAACCAGATCCAACTCCTGTAGTTCCTGGCTTGTGGTTAGTCTTGGCAATCTGCATTACCTTAATTCTACTGGCTGTCAGTAAAGGTGATGTGGCAGCTATGGGTATTTCACTGGTTCCGGTAGTTATATGGAGCCTCATATATGTGTTGACTCCTGGGCTAATGCAGCGTTTAGGTATTTTACCTAAAAAGTCAAATGCTCAGTTAGTGATGTTTGTGTATCTTCCATTGTTTATTTGGTTTTTACCATTTTCTCTCTTAATATTTCTTTATAAGCCAGACAAATCAACATGAGCTAAGTATTATAAAAGCCTAGACTATCTATTGTCTTGGTAATAGTCGAAGAGTTTGAGACATCCTATAAATGTACATATATAGATATTTATAGGTATAAATGTAAAATACAAAATACCCAAAAATCAAGGAGGTTATAATGGAAGCAATTCTTCAGCTACTATCTTATATTGGAGGAACAGGAGGACTATTTGTTTTAATATTCTTAATAGGGGGTATAGTCTTTTTCTTGAAGCAGCGTAAAGGTCAAGAGTTAGATATTCCACCATTGGACTTGCTGGATGCTAAAAAAATCGATGATATGGTGTCAAAGCAAGTAGAAGAAGTCCTGAGACCTATGCTGCAATCCAAGGGTTATGCAGAGGAACAAATTCAGGAGATTCTGACGCGGACTTCCCTGGGCGGAAAAACTTTTAAACGTTAAGGAATATTTAGTAAAAAATGCGATCGCCCCTTGTGTCTATCCAAAAACTAAATGCTGCTACCACACCGACGGCAGAAATTTGGCAAACTGCCAAATTGTGCCTCAAATTGGGCAGGCTGAATCAATCGCTAACTGTGGCTTATAACGCAGCTCAGAAAGATACTTCTTCTCAGCAAATTTACAGAAATCATTACATTGAAGCTGTGAAATTGGGGGCTGAATTTGCTGAGGAGATCGGAGATTCTGGCAAAGCAGCTTATTACTGGGAACAGTTGACTCAGCATCAGCCAAAAGATGCGGTTGCTTGGTACGGATTGGGAATTGCTAAGGCGAATTTGGAGGATTATCGGGGTGCTGAGAAGGCTTTAAATCAGTCTTTGCAGTTGGAACCGGGGAATGTGAAAGCGCGAAATTATTTAAGAGAAATTCAGCAACTTCTTAAAGGTTGAAAGCTATGCAAAATTCCGATCGAGGTAAAAGTTACCGCACATTACTGCTAGAACGTCAAGGGAAAAGTTTCTCTGAATTTGAAGTAACGGAGATCCTGCGGCAAGTGCTGCCACAATTGGCAGAACTTCATGTCAGAGGGCAAGCGCACGGAGCGGTTTTTCTGGATAATTTAGTGTACGATCTGGCGGACAATCGCGCGCTGTTGGTAGGTGCGATCGCCCCTGAAAAACAGCAACCGGGTCAAGCCAGCATATCAAAAGATATCTATTCCTTGGGAGTAGCAGCACTCGCCCTTCTCACCGCTAAACCGCTGAATTTACTCCGCCATCCCGACGGGAGTTGGAATTGGGAAGAACACTGTACTGTCAGCGACCAACTAGCAGCAGTTATCAACCGCACGATCGCAGATCCGTCGCCAAATAGCTTTGCTTCAGCGAATGAGGTGTTATCTGCCTTGAACTTTTCTCCAGCTCAATATGGCTATGCCGATACCGCACAAGTCTTGCCAGCAATTGACCAAAATTCAGCGGGATTTTATGTACCTGCGACTGCGCTTTCATTTGATAGTAACGAGTCGCAAAAACCGCAACCTAAACTATTAGTTTGGCAGTGGATATCGATTGGCTTGGGAGTAACATTACTCGCAGGTTTGGCTGGGTTTGGGATTGTCAAAAAATTGAACGATAGATCTGAAGTCTCAACTACTTCGGAGGTGACACCTCAATCTCAATCATCGCCTTTTGAGTCATCTCCAGAATCGCGATCGTCTCCACCTCCGACTTCATCGCCGACTTCAGTTGACACCGAACGAGTTAGCTTTGCTTCGGGCAGCACGGGAACCACAATCAGGGGTAACATTTCGCCTGCTCAGATTAGGCGTTACTTAGTTAATAGCGGAGAAGGCCAACAGTTTAGTGTCCGAATTTTACAAGGAAATGTGAATGTTGCTGTCATCGATCCGTCGGGACGGACGCTAGGAACGGCAACAAGTAGTTCAACTTTTTGGCAAGGACGACTGCCCCGCACGGGAGATTATGCAGTAGAAATCACTTCGGAAAATAACTCAACTTATGCCGTTAGCGTTGAGGTTTTAGCTGCGGCAGCACCGCCAGCAAATTCTGATTCACTAGCTGCATTCCGTCCTGTTAATTCATTATTTTAAAATAGGGAGAATGGGTTATGCAAAGTTCTGAAAGAATGCCATTACAAGTTTTGTTAACACAGCGTCAGGGACGGGGCTTTTCTGAGTCGGAAGTGACGCAAATTCTGCGACAAGTGCTGCCTCAGTTGGCACAAAGACACGATCGCGGATCTGTGCACGGGGGCATTTCCCCAGATTCTTTGGTGCAAGATGCGTCAACTCTTCAGACAAGTTTAGTTGAGTCAAACGGTGCGATCGTTCCCGGTTATGCGGCACCGGAGCAATTGCAGACAGGGCAAATGAGTTTTGCTGGAGATATTTATGCTTTAGGAGTAACAATAATTGTGTTGCTGACAGGGAAAAATCCTGAAGTTTTGCGAAATTATGACGGGACTTGGAATTGGCAGGATGATTGCGTAGTTAGCGACCAATTAGTGATGGTTTTGGAAAGGGCGATCGCGCCTCAACCTCAGTATCGCTATGCCAATGCCGCGCAAATGCTCCAAGCAATGAATCCAACTCCTGCAAATGTTATTGCATATCCGGTACAAAACACTTACCAACCACTACAACCTACATACGTGTCACAACCTCAAGAAAAACCTAAATTACTGCCGTGGCAGTGGGGATTAATCGGGGCTGGAAGTGCAGCTTTAATTGCACTAGCAGCCTTTGGTTTGACTACCTTATTAACCTCTAAGAAAACTCCAGAAATAGTTACTACACCAAATTCATCTCCCCCTCCCGTTAGTCAATCCGTACCGCAGACTTCCCCTAACGCTGTTCCGCAAGCAAACAGTCTCACCAAAGAGGAATCTGTTAATTTAATCAAGAGTTGGCAGCAAGCAAAATCAAGGATTTTCGGCCCTCCCTTCGATCGCCAATTAGCAGCTAGCCTCACAACTGGAAAAGTTTATGAAGATATTGTCAAGCCAGAAGGTTCGATCGATTGGCTGCAAAAAAATAATGCTTATTATCAATTCCGCAAGCAAGAGGCACAAGCTACTGGCTACTTTAACCAGGTTGGTTCGATCGCCGAAGTGGAGGTTTCTATCGCAGAAGATTATACTCTTTATATTAACGGAGCGATCGATAAATCAGAGACCAATTTGAAAACTTATAGATTTATATTGAATCTTGAAAACGGTACTTGGAAAATAGCTGATAGACAAGCAAAAAATTAGTCATGAAATTATTTAATTTGCCTTGGTTTCGTTGGGCTTCGATAATTATTCTCAGCGCGATAGCGGTAATTTTCGCTACCCTAACAGTCAGACAGTTGTTAGACCAGCACTCAGCCGTGCAGACTCCTCTAGCAACTAAAAATTATCCAGTAGTTCCCGAACAGCCAGCCTTAAATCCTGCACCTAGTAGTAATACATCTCCGCCAATGTTGCCCAACACTCAAATAGATAAAGAACCAAAGTACGGTCATTTTCCCTATGCAGAAGCCGATCGCACTAAATTGATGACAGTTGCTAGTTATGCCCAGCAGGAGTATCAACGATTTGAGCAACTAGATAAAGAAGCCGCGTTACAATTGATGAAGATGATTTATGCAGCACGCGATTTAGGAGTTTGGATTGTTCCTGTATCAGGTTTTCGCGATTTTACTAATCAAGAATTGCTCTTCAAAAATCAGATTCAAAAACGCGGTTCACCTGAAGAAGCTGCTAAAATGAGCGCACCTCCAGGTCATAGCGAACATCACACTGGTTATGCTGTAGACTTAGGAGATGGTTCCTTTCCTAAGCAGGATATCACCTATGAATTTGAAAAAAGTAAGGCTTACCAATGGCTGAGCGTTCATGCCAAAGAGTTTGGTTTTGAAATATCTTTTCCTGCTAACAATACTCAAGGAGTCAGTTATGAGCCGTGGCATTGGCGTTTTATTGGTTCGCCTAGCGCTGCTGAGGTTTTTGCAGTCAGCAGGAATTCTCGCTAGTTTATACAACTACTAATTACAAACAGTTCTAGAAAAGGGAGATTAAGTGATGCAAAGTTCAGAAAAACAATCATTGCGAGTTTTGTTAACACAGCGTCAGGGACGAGGTTTTTCTGAAGCTGATGTGAGAGAGGTTTTGCGGCAGGTTTTACCTCAATTGGCTCAATTGCACAGTGAAGGAAAGTCTCACGGGACAATTTCGCTTGATACTTTGGTGCAAAGAGATGGTCAAATTGCGATCGCACTTCCAGCGACAACCCAGCCAGTCAGTAAAGCTAGAATTCTCAAAGATATTTATGATTTAGGCGCAGCGGTGATTGAATTGCTCGCTGCTAAAGCCCCTAATTTGCTGCGAAATTCTGATGGTAGCTGGAATTGGGAAGATGATTGTGTTGTGACTGACCAACTAGCAGCAGTTATTAAGCGGATGGTGGCCGATTTGCCACAGAATCGTTTTAATTCGACTAATGAGATTTTGTCAGCTTTGGGTTTTACCGATAAGACATCTGTAGTTGTTCCACCGATTTCTGAACGTGTATCATTGTTATTCAATACAAAGTTATCTGACTTGAGACTGAACGAAATCAGCAAAAAGAATGTGGAAAGAAAAAATTTCCACTGGAACATGATTACATTGGCAGCTTTAGGATTGTTCGTGACAGTGACTAATCCTTCCAAAAATGATTACCTTGCTTATGAACACAAAAGATTTAAACAAAATTTTCCAGGTTATGCCTCTGAGAATATGTGTAATCATTACAAAACTTACTATAACAGATATCGAATGCGGATGCATGATTATTATGAAATGTGTTCTCAAGCGCTAACCGAGGTATTAAAACAGCAGGATGATAATTATATACTCTCCTCGCTTTCCGAAATTACAAAAGTTCAAAACTTCATAGCATTCAGTATCTATCAGACCAACTATGGAAAACTATTTGGTCAGATACAAAAACAAATAGACACAAACTTAGAAATTAAACTGACAGATTTTTTATCCAGACAAAAGCCAGAATACTTTTTAAAAGAAGAACCTTCTATCAATACTTCTTCTGTCGAATACCTGAGTGCTAATTATACTATAGGGATGTTGGGAAACCTTCTAGATAATAGAAATGAAAAACAGTTTGAAAATTAATGAGGCAAAAAAATATTATAATTTATTGATTCATTAGATATAAACTTATGTTGGAGCGGCTAAAAAGAAATGGTTGCGATTACTTAGCTTCGCTCGCAATGACATAAATATGCTGTTCTTGCGTAATTTATATACATAATAAAATAGACTGCAAACATGAAAAAAAATGAGGATTAATAATGGTTTCCACATCACTAACAAAATGGGAAAATAGCAACGCTCCGGCTGTCGCCATCGAACCGACAGAACAGCAAAGTATCGCTGCATTTTGGGGAGCAGCGATCCCCGCTATTCCCGACTTAATATCCCTAGAACAATCCCGCACTGGGATGAACTATGAAACTGCACTAAATCAACTGCTACAATCTCAACAGCGGTGGATACAGCAACTGCATGGAGAAAGTCGCTTTACTCTTTCCCTCCGCCTGATTTCTAGCGGCAATTCCGAACAAGATTTAATCTTTGGCTTGGTGGGAAAAACAGAAGGACAAAACGAAGCAGAAACCATCGCCGCCGCCCGCAACTTTTTCAACAAAGTCCGCGATACTTTCCCCAACGGCTATCCCCTAGAACCCTGCCGCACAGCCGAACAATTGGCAGTTTTGCGGTTGCCTTTTTTGCCATTGCAGACAGGGCAAATTGCCGAATTCCGCCGCGCGATCGCCCAACTAGAAACGATCGCCAGTGCGGAGATTCCCGGCGCAGTCGGCATTCGGATTGACCCCTGGATTCCCGATCGCTCCAACTTTCAAGAACTATTTCGCGCCCTACTCTGCCATCCCGCACCCGCAGCAGTTGCCATCAATTTGCGCCCCACTCAGTTAACGCGCCAAGAGGCAACATATCTGGCAGAAAAAGCGCGAATGTATGCTAATATTGCCAGCATCAGCCGCAGCGAAAGCACCGAAAATCGAGCGCTTTCTAGCAGCGTCAGCTATCAAGAAAAATTGCTAGAAGCTGAACAAGCATCCCAAGCTTGGACGCGGCTGCAAACTAGCTGGCGATCGCCCTTTGAAATGACCGTCAGCCTCATCTCTGAATCAGCCTTACCCCAATCCGCAATTGCCGCTTTACAATCCGCAATTGACGGCACACCCCTAGCAGAAAATCAGCCCAGGGGAACAGGGGCGATCGCGATCGCCCAAACCGAACCTCAAAAAATGGCAGTCCGCCAAAACTGGGCCGATCTCACCCTCCACAGATGGGCAAACACTTACGATTTAGACCGCCTTCCTTGGCTGTTTAGCCCCGAAGAAATTCACAGTATCTTTCGCCTACCTCTTGCCGATCGCAGCGGCGTTTGGGGCCTTCCTTCCGCTGCTGGCGCAAAGAACGCCCGCCGCCCTCAAAAGATTAGCGAAACCCCCCCAGAAATCCGCATCGGTTCCCTGCACCTCACGAAAAAACAGCTCACTCAGCACTTATTAATTAGCGGCGTTCCGGGAAGTGGCAAAACCAACACTTCTCTCTATTTACTATCTGAATTGTGGCGGTTACACCGCATTCCTTGGATGGTTTTAGAGCCTGCAAAAACGGAATATCGAGGCTTACAATCGGTAGCGCATTTCACTAAGGATTTATTAATTTTTAGTATTGGAGACGAACGAGTAGCCCCGTTTCGTTTTAATCCCTTCGACTTGCCAGATGGCATCAACTTAGATAGCCATCAAGGAGCATTACTAGACTTATTTTCCGTCTCCATGAGTATGTGGGGGCCTCTGCCGAATGTCGTAGAGCAATTAATTCAAGAAGCCTACAAACGCAAAGGTTTTACCGTTCTCGGCGACAACAGCAAATTGACTGCTCCCCGTTTTTCAGATTTAGCAGCTTTAGTTCCCGAAGTTGTGCCAAAATTGGGTTACAAAAAAGAAACCACCGACGAAATTACCGCCGCCGTTTCCGTCCGCATCAACAAATTCTGTCGCGGTGGATTGGGGCAAATGTTAAATACAACAGAATCCTTACCGTTTGATGAATTAATGCAGCGGCCGATGATTCTGGAAATGAGCCAAATTACCAATACGGACGATCGGGCTTTTATTATGGGTTTAATCCTGAATCGCTGCTATCAATATTGGATCTCCCGACGCCACGAAGCCACCGGAGAACTCAAGCATTTATTGTTAGTGGAAGAAGCGCATAACTTGCTGGCTAACGTATCGGAATCGGGCGATCGACAAACAGCAAATCCCAAAGGCAAAGCAGTCAAAAACTTTGCCAATATGCTAGCAGAAGTGCGGGGTTTCGGACAGGGAATTGCGATCGCAGAACAAAACCCCGCCGGTCTAGTTCCTGATGTCATGGTGAACACCAATATCAAAATTGCCCACCGCGTAGTCGAAGCCAAAAACCGCGAAGCTTTAGGCCGTTCTATGCTGCTGACTTCCCAACAGGAAAAATCCCTCGCATCCCTCGGTACCGGGGAAATGCTCTACTACATCGGCGGCGAACCGGAACCCAGCATCACTGTCGCCCCCAACTTTAAAGATGACCCCGCCAACGGCTTCAATCCCCGCTTGCGCGATGCAGAAATTGGCGCTGTTTTCCAACAGTTTAAAGCCAAATATTCCGCTCTTTACGCACCGCCTGCGGGCTGTCCAAAAGAGGAAGGATTAGCAGCTTGCATTGAGCTAGGAGCCGACTTAGTTAAAATTTTGTCTGAACAGTCCCAATACAAATCAATCAAATCAAATCTAATTTTGCAACTGCTGGCCGCCCCTTTTGGATTTCCGGCGGCTGATGCAGCGCGTCCGATTTTTGGGAAATTTTTAGTCGATCGGGGTGCAAATCATCTTGCATCCGAGCAGATTTATGGTATTATTAATAGTGCGATTTCTTTTCTCGCTTTAGAGGCGGTGCAGGAAAAAGGAAAAGCACACGGATGGCTGGGGCGTCAAATTCAATACGCTCACCGTTTGCTGGTTGAGGCGATTTTGAATCCCACTCCTCAAACTCAAATAAGCTGGTGTGGTATTTGCCGAATTCCCGATCATTTATTAAATTTGGGATTGCCTCACCCTGAGTACGCTAAGTGCGAGGCTCCCGGAGTGTTTCGCTATGAAAATAGGATGCTGTTGGCTGGCGATCGCACTATGTTTCAAAACTACATAAGTGACACCAAAAATACTCCTGCCGAGGCTTTGAAAAAATGGGCTATAAATGTCGTGGTTTATCCTTATTTAAGTGATGAGTTGAAAAAATCTCTGGTGACTTGTTTAGCAATTCAGCTAACTGAGAATAAACCAAAAGATCATTTAGAGTCTTTTCTTGCTCAGTAAACAGTATATAAATAAAAATTGTCGGAGGACAAGCGGATGCCTGAAATGCCTGGAAGACCAGATAGACATAAAAGTTTAGACGAGAAAGCGCAAAGCGGAACAGATGCCAATACGCATACTAAACCAGAAGTTACTGTTGCGGATGATAGTTCTCCAACAGACGATACCGCCAACTCAAGCATTAGAGAAACAAACAATCTAGGCGACTTCACACCAGAGTTAAAAGAAGCACAAAATAACTCAGATGCGGACATTCGTAAGGAATACGGAAACCCTCCAAGTTCATCCGAAATACCTACATCTTCCGAGGTAGCGCCAGTTGAGGAATCACAACGCTCCTACCGGGGCCCGGCATCAGGCGATGACCCTTTTGCTAATCTCCGAAATGCATATAGTGACAATTCAACTCCTTCTGAAACATCAGGATCGCTTCCAGGGGATAGCAACGAAATTAGTGGTGATGGTGGTGGTGGTGGCGGCGGTGATGGTGGTGGTGATGGTGGTGGTGGCGATGATATCTGAGCGGCAGTGTTTGACTGAACTTTAACTGCTTTGCTAACTGGGAAAAATTTGACATCTTGCATCAATGTCAATTGGGGGTTTTTCGTGGGGTGGGGGCGGGTTTATTTCAATTGTTGGTGAGAGTTAGAGATGGTTGGTGAACCCGCCCCTACAAGCTTATTGAGAATCGTGCAATATCTCAGAAAAATTTGACTTTTTTTCCCAAAGCTCGATCGCCATTCATCCCTAATTGCAACTTTCACCCGATGCTAAAATCGAAACATGATGTTGCTAGAAAACCTTTATGGTAAACTACAACCCACTGCTAAATCTGCCATCTAGTGACGAACTAGAAGAATTGACGTTAATATGATATTGGAACAATTGCCTCAGTTATCAGTTGATGAATTGAGAGCAAGGTTGACAAATAGACTGGGAGAAAATAGTTAAACAGGGCTAAAGCCAAGTGTCACACTGAAAAAGTCAAATAAAATTATTCCCAAGCTAGGGGTCAGGAGCTTTTACCCCTCGCCCTCTCACCCCTCATCCCTCCAACTGCGAATTAAAAACCCCGGAAAAGTTAAGTATTGTTAAGCCGATCGCCATAATTAAACTTAAACAGCCCAAAAACTAGCTTTGAGATTGTTTTAATTGGGTCTACTGGCTCGCAAAAATCGGCTACTTAGCATAAAATGCTAAAAAAGTCAAGAAATATTTTGCCAGTGACGGCACTGCTACTACGACGCGATCGGGTTCGGTTATCTCGCATAAGAGCATCTAGCCAGCGCCTAAATTTCAAGCGATGATAGAACAGAGAGCAAAGCAAAGCCCTCTGTTTGCATGAGTTTGTTTGCATGAGTATTGTGAAGTTGAGTTGTAGTTAAAACTAGCAGGGAATTTAAAACCTTAAGGAAAAATGTAGAATGTTCACCTTAAGACAGAGGTTTTTACCCTTTACGAACCTCAAAATTTGGAATAATATTGAGCAAAGTAAACTATTTCTTCACTTCGCCTTGAACTAGCGATTAAAGCTAGCAAGCTACCGAAAATCAACGAGGATTACAGGAAAATCAAACTTAAGAGTAATCCTCAAGAAAAAGCTTCTACCGATCGTCACCGATGAACAGGAGGGGAAATACCTCCCCCTGTAGCAGTTTCTATCCCACTGGCAAAAGTGGGACAGGGTATCACCAACTTTTTATCTGTTGTTACAAGGAGTGCAATACTCACCCATGTCCACTACAACCCCCAAAAACAAAACAGCTAAAGCCGATCGCATGGGCACTCGGCCATACTCCTCAACGGATACGGTTCGTACCTATCTGCACGAGATCGGTCGAGTACCTCTGCTAACCCGAGAGGAAGAGATTGTCTTCGGGAAGCAAGTGCAGCAAATGATGAAATTAATCGAAGCAAAACAAGCACTTGCTAAAGAATGGCAGCGGGCTCTGACTCCCGAAGAGTGGGCGGCCGAAATGGAGTTGACCGAAGCTGAACTAAGCCGGATCTTGCAAATAGGACGGCGCGCCAAACAAAAGATGATTGAAGCGAATCTGCGCCTAGTAGTCGCGATCGCCAAAAAATACCAGAAACGCAACATGGAATTCTTGGATTTAATTCAAGAAGGCACCCTCGGTTTAGAACGAGGAGTCGAAAAATTTGACCCGATGCGGGGATACAAATTTTCTACCTACGCCTACTGGTGGATTCGGCAAGCAATTACTCGCGCGATCGCCCAACACGCCCGCACCATTCGATTACCAATTCACATCACCGAAAAACTCAACAAAATCAAAAAAGTGCAGCGGGAACTCACCCAACAATTCGGACGATCTCCCACACCAGCAGAAATTGCCTCAGTGTTGGAACTGCACCCTTCCCAAATTCGGGAATACCTACTGATGGCAAGACATCCAGTTTCTCTAGACTTGCGGGTAGGAGACAACCAAGATACCGAACTGCAAGAACTCCTAGAAGACGAAACCGCATCTCCCGACAATTACATTACCTCGGAATTGTTGCGGCAAGACCTCAATACTCTGATCTCAGAACTTACTCCTCAGCAACGAGATGTAATCATTCTGCGTTTCGGTTTAGAAGACGGCATCGAATTGTCCCTGGCGAAAGTCGGAGAACGGCTCAGTCTCAGCCGCGAACGGGTGCGGCAGCTAGAACATCAAGCCCTCGCCCACCTGCGACGCCGCCAAGCTCATGTCCGAGAATACTTAGCTAGCTAGTAACTAAAAAGAGTTTAGATTTTCCCAAATCTAAACTCTTTTTAGATTTGGGCACTGGGGGGAAGAATACTGTTATTGGATGGCCGATCGATCATCAGGACGATCGCCAAATTGGTAAAAACTAATCTGGCACCCTGAGTTCAGGAACCTGGTTGGCGATCGTAACTTCAAGTTAATAGCCAGGGTTTGAAGCCAGACACCGGTTTTTTTGAGTATTTTTTTGAGTAACTTAATAGAAACTGGTGCAAGATATCAATGGCAAGCAACAGGTTAGTTGTGGAAAGCTTATGCTTGAAAAAACCGAGTTTCTGCAACCCGATTTGCAGGCGGGGCGCTTCGAGGCAGCTAATTTCAGTTTTGGGATCGGGAGTGGTTTTTACTTATTTGATATTGACGAGTAGTTTAGAAGCTCGCGCGATCGCACAAGCCCGATCGCCCGATCGCATCAGCGCCAAATTGCCGACAGCAGAATTTGGGGTGGGCTGGCCAACCCCAGATCTGGCTCTAGATTGGGAGCTCAAATCTGAGGTTTTGAGCGATCGAACTCTCCCAAATCCTGCGCCCGATGCGGCTAGCATTGGCTCTTGGGATGGGATTTACCTCTACGGCGAGTCTCCCAAGCCAGACGAAATTAAAAAAGAGTATTTTGTATTTGAAGTGCGACGGGGCAAACTCATCGGCGCTTTTTACCTGCCTCGGTCTGCTTTTTACTGTTTTTACGGCACTCTAGAACTAACTCAGTTAAATTTAACAGTAGTAGACAGTTTCGACGGCACTACCTCTCCCTACTCAGTAAACCTGCAACAGTATCACCGAATCCCCACCGTCAGCGACAACGATCGGCGAATTTTGGGTGTTTGCAAGGCAGCTCACCAGGACCAGGTGTGGGGAAAGTAGCAGTCAAGGTTCAACTAACCCCAATCAAGTTGCTCCTAAGTTGAAACTTTCGGACGGACACCAAACACTCGCTAAGATGAAACTGCGTCGGAAGACATTATCAATAGTTGGCATTACCATTGCTGGATTGACTGGCATTCTGTACGCCACATCCTCAAGCATCCTCTTGGGCAGCCTCGTCAAAGCCGAGGAACAAGAAGCCACTCAGGTTGTCAAAGGAGTGCTCAACCTGTTCAGCCAAACCTCAGATGACTTCAACTCCCGCTTTGCAGACTGGTCAGCCTGGGATGATACCTATACTTTCATCCAAAACCGCAACAAAGAATTCATTGCCTCAAATCTAGTACCAGAAGGGCTGGCTAATGTGAGAGTGAATATAGCGGTATTTGTCAACACTTCTGGCAAGATTGTTTACGGTACTGGTTTAGACACTAAAAAGCTGCAACTAACGCCTGTTCCAGAGGCATTAAAACAGCACATTTCTCTCAACGACCCGCTATTGCAGCACCCCAACGCCGAAAGCAGCCTCGCTGGTATCATGCTGCTGCCGTCCGGGCCGGTGCTGATTACTTCGCGGCCAATTGTCACTACTAAAGGCACTGGCCCAATTCGAGGCACACTGGTATTTGGGCGCAATTTGGATGCGGCGGGTATTGCGAAGCTGTCTAAAATCACTCGCCTCCCGGTGATTGTACACAGTATGAATGAGCCCCAGTTGCCTGATGAATTCCAAAAAGTGCGGGCTCAATTGTCGGCAAATAAACCGATTTTGGTGCGGGCTTTGAGTGAAGATGCGATCGCGGGTTACGCTTTACTCAATGATATTTACAACCAACCAGCACTAATTCTGCGGGTGGATATTCCCAGAGAAATATACCGCCAAGGTCAGATTAGTTTGCAGTACCTTCTGGTGTCTGTAATCTTAGCGGGAATCGGCTTTATCGGCTGCACTCTGCTGCTACTAGAGCATCTGGTGCTGTTTCGGCTCAGCAGTTTAGCGAAGGGGGTGAACTGCGTCAGCGCTAGCCAAGATTTGTCGCTGCGGCTGTCGGTGACTGGTGAAGATGAGTTGTCCGACCTTGCTTATACTATCAACGGAATGCTGAGTGCGATCGCCAATGCCGAAAACGAACAAATTGAAGAAAAAGCGCGCTACCAAGCCGTAGTCGAGCAGGCTACAGACTGTATATTCCTGTGGGATGCTCAAACCAAACACCTTTTAGAAGCCAATACAGCTTTTAGAAACTTGCTGGATTACAGCCCCGATGCGATTTCGCAACTAACTATTTACGATATCGTCGCTTACTCGAAAGACCTAATTGATAACAATATTGAATCGCTGCTGACCGACCAACAATTCAGAATTGGCGAAGTTCTCTACCTGCGCCGAGACGGTTCCTGCGTGGATGTAGAAGTAAGCGGGAGCGTGATTTCCTACGGTGGCCGCGAGATTATTTGCACTGTTGTTCGCGACATTACCGAACGCAAACAGGCCGAAGCCGAATTGCGAGCTTCCGAGGAACGCTACAGACTATTGTTTAAAAATAACCCTCATCCAATGTGGGTTTACGATTTAGACACTCTGCAATTTATAGCTGTCAATCAGGCTGCTATTGAACACTACGGCTACACTCGCGACGAGTTTCTCAACATGACAGTTGTGGAAATTCGTGCCCCTAAAAATTTCCCTAGATTCCTCAAAAATATATCTCTACTAGATGCGGAAATTGATTTGACCAGCGTCTGCCAACACCAAAAGAAAAATGGGACAATTATTGATGTAGAAATTACTTCTTATGAGCTAGTATTTGACAACAGGAAAGCTGAGCTAGTGTTAGCTCAGGATGTTACCGACCGCTTACAGGCTGAGGCAAAATTGTACAAGGCTAAGGAAGCGGCGGAAGCAGCTAATTTAGCTAAAAGTCAGTTTTTGGCTAACATGAGCCACGAACTGCGAACTCCTCTCAATGCGATTATCGGCTACAGCGAGATTCTGCAAGAAGATGCTTTTGATTTGGGGGAAGAAGATTTTGTGATTGATTTGGAAAAAATTCACAAGGCCGGGAATCATTTATTAGGATTAATCAATGATATTCTAGATTTATCAAAGATTGAAGCAGGCCAGACGGAGCTTGACTTAGAAACTTTTGACCTGTCGGAGGTAATTCAAGAGGTAGCGACAACTGTTAAACCACTATTTTTGCGAAACTCCAATCGCCTGAATGTTGAGTATCCAGAGCGGATTGGCGACTTCCACTCAGATAGAATGAAACTCATTCAAATTTTGTTTAATTTACTCAGCAATGCAGCTAAGTTTACTCAGCAAGGGACGATTACATTCAGCGTTGAAAGAATTACAAACGACGAGAATAGTTACGATTCTGACTGGTTAATTTTTAACTGTGCTGATACTGGGATTGGGATGACTGCGGAACAGGTACAAAAGTTATTTCAACCTTTTACGCAAGCTGATGCTTCGACTACCCGCAAGTATGGAGGTACGGGTTTGGGTTTGGCAATTGCCCAGAAATACTCTCAGATGCTAGGGGGAGAAATTACGGTTAAAAGTGAGTTGGGCAAGGGGTCAACTTTTACTGTAATTTTACCAGCAGAGTTATGAATAGTGCAGGGTTTAGGGCGATTTTGGATTGAATAATTGCTCCCACATTATTAATACTCAATACCCGGTTGAGCTTTAATTCCTTGTTCTCGGAATGGATGTTTAACTAAAGTCATTTCTGTCACCAAGTCCGCCCGTTCAATTAGTGCAGGAGGCGCGCCTCTACCTGTTAAAATAACATGAGTTTCTTCAGGTTTTTGTTCTAACCCTGCTAGGACTTGTTCTGCTTGCAAATAACCTAGCTTTAATGCTATATTAACTTCATCTAGCAGCACTAATCTAAATTCGGGATTGCAGATAAAAGTTAGAGCTTTTTCCCAGGCTTTTTGAGCTGTGGCGATATCTCTGTCTCTGTCTTGCGTATCCCAGGTAAAGCCTTCTCCCATTGCATGAAATTCTAGCTGATTTTCCCACATTTGAAACACGGCTTTTTCGGCGGGTTCCCAAGCGCCTTTGATAAATTGTACTATGGCGACGCGGTAGCCGTGACCGAGCGATCGCACTACCATTCCCAAAGCAGCGGTAGTTTTGCCTTTCCCGTTGCCGGTATTGACAATAATTAAACCTTTTTCTTTTGATGAATTAGCGATGCGCTGCGATTGCACTTCTTGGCGGCGCTGCATTTTCTGTTTGTGTTGTTCCGCTGTTAAGCCAGTGGTTGCAGTGGTTTCTGTATTAGTTTCCATGATCTTTTTTTTAACCGCAGATGAACGCAAATAAACGCTGATAGATGCAGGATGTCTAGTTATTCCCAGATTGCTTGTAAGTTTAGCACAAAACCGGGTAAAATATCTTCTCCTGATAGTTGTGTTGGAGA
>Ga0316607_1000250_pt1 | contig 21263 bp, 17 predicted proteins | sample MIS2016062E_MG_FD_207674 | JGI IMG/M metagenome (GOLD analysis project Ga0316607, IMG submission 207674) | Microbial mat bacterial communities from Middle Island sinkhole, Lake Huron, Michigan, United States - MIS.2016.062E | ecosystem: Environmental > Aquatic > Freshwater > Lake > Sediment...
AAATTAGGCTAAGCATCACCATTCCTATCAAAAACCCCGAAACATACCAAGGCCAGGTTTGAAATAAAATTTCCATAATAATATTTTTATTTGGCTAAAATAATAATTCTAAATCTATAAGGGGAATTATTAAGGCATAATTGTTGTTTATGGTGGCAATACCTATTAAATTTGCTTTTGAATTAGATTGCGAATATTAAAAAGTTAGGCGTCAGGCTACAAATCCGACCGTAAATCACTTTTTGACAATTTTCCTCAAAAAAAAGACCCTACTTGTGATTTTTTCACTACATTTGCACAATATAAATTAAAAAAGATGCTAATTAGATTCACAATAGAGAATTTTTTGTCATTTAGAGATAAAGAAGTATTTTCTTTAATCCCTGGTAAGGGGACTCTAAAACCTCAACATAAATCAAAACCCTTAAAGGGGACGTCTGTTTTAAAAACAGCAGTAGTTTTTGGAGCGAATGCTTCAGGAAAATCAAATCTTATAAAAGCTATTGAATTTGGGAAAAAGCTTGTTCTTAAAGGTTCAAAAGCCGAACAGCCAATTACTTTTGATGTTTTTAAGTTAGATAAAAAATCGGTTAAGGATAACTCTAAGATTGAATATGAAATTCAACACAAAAATAAAAATTACGCATACGGATTTATATTTAACTCAAAAGAAATTATTGAGGAATGGCTATTTGAAATAAATAAAAATTCAGAAACAAAAATTTTCGAGAGAACAAACTCAAATCATTTTGATTTAACATTTTTAAGTAAAAAGAATAAAAAAGAAGAAATTCAGTTCATTGAATTTACTGCAAAAGGCACACCAAGAAATCAATTGTTCTTAACGCAAATAAGAAACACTAATGTAACTGAAAACGTAAGTGACATTTCTGATTTACTAAATATTATTGATTGGTTTCAAAATGCTCTGACTGTTATTTATCCAAACTCAAAAAACATTGGCAAAAAGTTCGAATTGCTTGAAAATACAGATTTACAAAAATTATTTACCGAAATGCTTGATTATTTTGACACAGGTATTGATGGTATTGATTTTAAAGAAATTGATTTCAATAAAATAGATGTGCCAGATGAGGTTAAAGAGGACATTAAAAATGATTTATTGAGTGAGAAATCAGAAAAAAAAGGTGCTTTTTTATCTAATCCTCAAGATGATAAATATTATTTAGTAACTAAAAGTAAAGAAAATGAATTAGAAGCAAAACTTCTAAAAACTAAGCATAAAGTGATTGGAGGAACATTTGAACTATTTGATTTGAAAGATGAATCTGATGGAACAAGGAGAATTATGGATTTAATTCCATTGATTATTGATTTTTTCAAAGGAGGCAACGTATTCATTGTAGATGAAATGGAACGAAGTTTACATCCTAATTTAATTTATGATTTATTTGATTTCTTTTTGTCAAAATGCGATGATATCAATAGTCAATTTATTGTTGCAAGCCACGAGTCAACATTATTAACTCAGAAGCTTTTACGAAAAGATGAAATCTGGTTTGCGGTTAAAGACAAGCAGGGAATAAGTCATTTACATTCGCTAGAAGATTACAATATTAGATTTGATAAAGAAGTTCGGAGAGACTATCTTTTAGGACGTTATAAAGGAATACCTAAACTTGGCAACAGGAACAAATTAACTGTTTTACCCTTTAATAATGATTAGTTATGCCAAGAGAATCAATTCCATTAATCAGACAAGGTGGTCACATTGATGCCGAAAAATTGTTTGTTCTCTCATATGAAGGAACTGTGACTGAGAAAAAATATTTTCAAGACTTCAGATCTTCTGTATATTTCAACAATAATGGACTTATTGAAATTGTTCCTCTAAAAAGACCTAAAGACAAAGGTTCAGACCCTTTTAGCGTGAAAAAATTGCTTAATTGGGCTAAGAAAGAATACGGCTTTAAAACTAGTGATGAATTTTGGTTGATTATAGATAGAGATGATTGGGAAAGTATTCATAAACTCAACTTTGATGACTTGGTTAAAGAATGTAAAAAGGAAGAAAATTTTTATCTTGCAATGAGTAATCCTTGTTTTGAAATATGGTTAGTGTTGCATTTAAAGAACTTAACAGAATTTACGGATGAAGAAAAAGCATTGATTTTTGAAAATGCAAAAATTGACAACAAAAATTACATTGATATTCTAGTTGCACAACTTCAGGGTGGTGACAGAGGATATAACAAAAGACCCAATCCGAATATTTATCTCCCTTTGACTAAAACTGCAATTGTAAGAGCAAAATCAAACGACATTTTCGAAGAGGACTATCCAAAATCTATTGGGACACATTTATACAAATTGATTGAACAACTTATCGACAATGAAAGCCCGAACGCCTAACAGCACCTACCAAAAAGTCGGGGTTTTGTGTTCCAAAAACAGTTTTGTGGTAACCGAAAGTTCATTTCTCCGAATCAATATTTGTGATAAAAATCGCCACCTTAGTGTAGCTAAAACAAGTTAATCCTTTAAACCTAATCCTATAATTATGAAAAAAACAGCCCTTCTTATCGCCCTATTCATCAGCATTACAGCCTGTACCAGTACCAAATCGACCATAAAAAACATTGACAATAATGCACCAAATCTTCAACTTGTAGAAAATAACACTTTTCTAATTTCGGAATTCAGTACTGATAGAAAATACGGTTATGACAAGGATTATCCCATCAATATTTTTTATGGGAGTACCCGAAACGAAACCATCAATCAGCAGCGATTTTTGAATGCTTTGGCTGGACCAAAAGGCGAAAAAATAACTTACACTAAACTAGAAAGTTGCTGTCCGTTTCCCACAAAAAGAAGCGAAATGGGAGCAGGATTATTAGATGTATATGAACTAAAATGGGAAGGACAAAAATCGCCTGTAATTTTATATTTAAACATTTACGAAAAAGGAGTTTTGATGGTTCCGTTTGGATTGAGATTGAAAAATAAATAATTCAAAATCACAAATCCTAACTATCTTTGCCACAAAAAAAATTACACTATGAACATACACAATATTCCACAAATAAAACATACTGATAGTGGTAGCTTCTTTCTTTTGGCTGGTCCTTGCGCTATTGAAGGCGAAGAAATGGCGATGCAAATTGCCGAAAAATTAGTTGGAATTACCGATAAATTGGAGATTCCTTTCGTTTTCAAAGGTTCTTTCAAAAAAGCCAATCGATCCAGAATAGACAGTTTTTCAGGAATTGGAGACGAAAAAGCTTTGAAAATTCTTCGCAAAGTTTCCGAAACTTTTGGCGTTCCCACCGTGACCGATATTCACACCAATGAAGATGCCGTAATGGCTGCCGAATATGTGGATGTGTTGCAAATTCCCGCTTTTCTGGTGCGTCAAACCTATTTGGTCGTGGCTGCTGCCAATACTGGAAAAGTAGTCAACCTGAAAAAAGGACAATTTATGAGTCCCGAAAGTATGAAACACGCCGTTCAAAAAGTGTTGGATTGCCACAACCAAAACGTGATGGTGACCGATCGCGGAACAATGTTTGGCTACCAAGATATGATTGTCGATTTTCGTGGAATTCCTACTATGCAAAGCTACGCAACAACCGTTCTTGACGTTACCCATTCCTTACAACAGCCCAATCAAACCATTGGTGTAACTGGCGGAAGACCCGATATGATTGAAACCATTGCCAAAGCTGGAATTGCAGTAGGTGTAGATGGAATTTTTATCGAAACCCATTTCGACCCAGCCAATGCCAAAAGTGACGGTGCCAATATGTTGCATTTAGACTATTTCGAAGCCTTAATGACCAAGCTAGTCGCCATCCGAAAAACCATAAATCAATTTTAAATATTATATTTTGAAAACAAACTTATTCAACTCCGCATTTTTAATTCTTTTCATTACTACAATCACTTTTGCACAAAATGACACTATTGCAAAAGATAGATACACCGCTCACAACAAAGGAAAATTTACCATTTCTTGGGGCGGAAACAGAGATAAATATACCGAATCCGATATTCATTTTATGGGCGATGATTACAATTTCATTGTTCAAAGTGCCGATGCGCATGATAAACCAAAAGGTTGGCACATCGATTATATTACTCCAGGTCGAATGACCATACCGCAAACCAATTTTAAATTGGGGTATTTCATCACTGACAAATACAGTGTGTCTATTGGTGTGGATCACATGAAATATGTAATGACACAAAACCAAACCGCCAATATAACTGGAATCATTGACGGAAATCCTCCTTTCAACGGAGGCTATGCCAATACACCAACGATATTGACAGAAGATTTTCTGAAGTTCGAACATACCGATGGTTTAAATTATGTTTATACCGAAATAGCCCGTCAAGACGATATTTCGAAATGGTTTGGCATTAAAAACACCGATAAATTTCAAGTAAACATCAACGAAGGTTTTGGTTTTGGCTTTTTATATCCAAAAACAAATACTACTCTTTTGGGCAAAGAAAGATACGATGAGTTTCACGTTTCAGGATATGGAACTTCAGTTAAAGCGGGAATCAACTTGACTTTTTTCAAGTATTTTACCATCGAAGGAACATTAAAAGGAGGATACATCAATATGCCAGATATTAGAACAACAGCAAGCACCTCAGACAGTGCTTCTCAGGAATTTTTCTTTGCAGAAACCATCATTGCATTTGGAGGAATTTTTAGATTGTAATTTATTTTATAAAATAGTTGTCAATTTTTTTGGTAACTATTTTTTTTATTATTTACTTTGCAATTCAAAGTACTTAAAAATGGAAAAAGAAAAATACCTTAGCGACATTTCTGAAATTAAAAATTTAATGAATAGATCCTCTCGCTTCATTTCGTTGAGTGGACTTTCTGGAATTTTAGCTGGTGTTTATGCCTTGATTGGCGCTTTTATTGCCAACCAATTGTTATTGAACCACAAGACTTATTTTATCACTTTAGAAAGCAGAACATTCCAGTTGATTGTGCTTACAGCAGTTTTGGTATTGGTACTATCGGTTATTACTGCTACAATACTTACCGTATGCAAAGCCAAAAAAGAAGGAGAAAAAGTCTGGAATGCGACTTCCAAAAGAATGATTATCAATTTCTTGATTCCTTTGGCTACTGGTGGAATCTTTGCAATAATCCTGCTTCGGAACGAAGTTTACGGTTTGATCGCTCCTGTCACTCTTATTTTTTACGGACTGTCCTGTGTCAACGCAAGTAAATACACTTTTAGGGACGTAAGATATCTTGGAATTACCATAATCACTCTAGGACTCTTGGCTACAGAATTTTCAGGTTATGCTTTGGAATTTTGGTCGTTGGGTTTCGGTGTTTGCCACATTCTTTACGGTTCTATAATGTACTTTAAATATGATAGAAATTAATTTTGAAAAACATCATACAAAATATCAATAAAGCGTTCGATCATCGAATACGACTTGGAATTATGTCGGTTTTGATGGTCAATGAATCTGCCGATTTTAGTACACTAAAAGAACTTTTAGGCGTTACTGATGGAAATCTTGCCAGTCATACCAAAGCATTGGAAATCGAAAAATATATTAGCGTTGAAAAACAATTTATTGGCAAAAAACCAAACACCAGTTATAGAGCTACAAAAGAAGGTCGATTAGAATTTCAAAATCACATCAATGCTCTCGAAAAATTAATCCAAAAAAGATAAAACTATTTTTTTATTTATTTACTTTGAAAAACAAAGTACTTTTTAATAACAATAACAATTTCAATAACAATTTCAATATCAATAACAATTTCAATAACAAATCTCTTAATCAATCTTTAAAACCTTTAATTATGGAAAATTCTGGAAATCACAGTGTATTTAATTTTTTTCAATCGAACACCGCTAAAATGATGATGGTGGGTTTGCTAACGCTTATTTTATTAATTCCCCTCGAATTTGTGAAAAATTTAATTACTGAAAGGTCGCAACGACAACAAGAAGTCATCACGGAAATAAACGATAAATGGGGTGAAAGTGTTTTTATTTATGGGCCTATCTTGAAAGTTCCTTATACCTATTATGAAGAAACAGTTTCGATAAACGAAAAAACAAAAGAAACTGTAAAACAGAGAAAAGCCTACACTAATTTTGCCTACTTTTTCCCGGAAGAACTCAAAGTAAAATCAAAGGTAACTACTAAACTCTTGAACAGGAATAACTATGAGTCGGTGGTTTTTAGTTCCAAAATGAAGTTTGAAGGCCATTACATCCAACCGGATTTCAGTAGCAAAGAAATTGCAAACGAAGATATTCAGTGGAATAAAGCTACGATTTTGATACAAACCACCAATTTGAAAAGCATAAAAGAAGAGGTAAAAATCAATTTTGGTAATACAAAATTCACTTTCGAACCCGTTTATGAAACCAGTTCTAAAGACAACACCGAAGCCCTAGAAACGGGTTATATTGATTTAGGTAAAATCCTTAACAACGGGAAAACTTCTTTTGGTTTCGACATTACTTACAATGGAAGCCAACAAATAAAAATGGTACCTATTGGAAAAACTACTCAAGCAAATATGGAATCTAATTGGGCTTCGCCAAGTTTTACCGGCAATTTTCTTCCAGACGACAAAACAAAGAAAATTTCGGACAATGGATTTGTAGCCAATTGGAAAATTCTACACATCAACCGTTCGTTTTCGCAACAAATATTCAATGACTTGCCCGATTTACGACAATATGCTTTTGGCGTTGATTTTGTAATTCCCGTGAATCAATACCAACAAAACATTCGTGCCTCGAAATATGGTTTTATGGTGATTGGTTTAACTTTTTTAATTTTCTTTTTGATACAATCTATAAGCAAAATTAAAATTCATATTTTCCAATATTCGATGATAGGACTGGCATTGATAATGTTTTACACCTTGTTGATTTCAATCACAGAGCACAGTAGTTTTATGAAAGCCTATATTATTTCAGGTATTGCCGTTATCAGCTTAATCACTTTATATTCTTTTGCTATTTTAAAAAACCGAAAATTCCCGATGTTTATTGGTGTTTCGCTAAGTTCATTATACACATTTTTGTATGTAATCATCCAATTAGAAAACTATGCCTTATTAGTGGGAAGCATCGGATTGTTTGCTATTCTTGCCGCCGTGATGTATTTTTCCAGAAAAATTGATTGGAACAATAGCAATTCATAGAATTTGTGCCATTAGAAATAATAGGTGTACAACAAATTGCTATTTTAAAATTGTTGCCACAAGAGCCAACGGTTGAAACCGTTGGCTATGGTCTTTGACAAGGACCGACGTTTGAAACGGTTGGCTTCAACATCGCCCACTCCCGAAAGCTTTCGGGATCAACCGTGGGATGATGAATTTTAATAAAATTAGGCTTAAAAACCAATTTTTTTAAAAATGCAATTTGTTTTGCAGCCATTGAAAACAGAACATTTGCTTTTAAGATTTTGGATAATGACAAGATATTTCAAGTTGTATATAATAGCACACAGACGACACAGATTTAACGAATTTTCACAAATTCTCATTCTATTGCTAATTCATAAATAAGAAATCCGTGCGAATCTGTATAATACGTGCCGATAGATATCGGGATCTGTGTGCCAATTACATAATTTGATAAAATAAATTAGTAGTATTTAGTTTTAAAAGCGAATGACGTGCATTGAAAATTGATAAGAAAAAAATCAAACCAAATTCCCTATTTTTGCACTATGGAAGAAAATCTAAAACGGCTCAATAAATTCATTGGAGAAACTGGCTTTTGCTCTCGCCGTGAAGCCGACAAAATCATTGAAGAAGGTCGTGTGACCATCAACGGAATTGTTCCAGAATTGGGAACCAAAGTTTCGCCTGAAGATGAAGTGCGAATTGACGGCAAGTTGATTCGGGAGAAAAACGAGAAAATGGTTTATTTGGCTTTTAACAAACCAGCTGGAATTGAATGTACCACCAATTTAGAAGTTAGCAACAATATTGTGGATTACATCAATTATCCTAGTCGTATTTTCCCGATAGGAAGATTAGACAAAGCTAGTGAAGGCCTAATTTTTATGACCAATGACGGCGATATTGTCAATAAAATTCTTCGAGCTCGAAACAACCATGAAAAAGAATATACCGTAACTGTCAACAAATTAATTACAGATCGATTTATCGAAAAAATGAGTAATGGCATTCCTATTTTGGATACAGTTACCCGAAAATGCAAGGTAGAAAAAATCAGCTCGACCACTTTCAAAATCGTCTTAACACAAGGTTTAAACCGCCAAATTCGTAGAATGTGCGAATATTTAGGTTATGGAGTGACAGCTCTGAAACGCATTCGAATTATCAATATTTCACTGGATATTCCTGTGGGAAGATTTCGTGATTTGACCGATGCTGAAATTAAGGAACTCAATACACTAATAGAACCTTCGAGCAAAACCGAAGAAGCGAGTTTGCCCAAACAAGAACCCGTAAAACGCAGAACGGAATTCATCAAAAGAGATGATCCGAGGTATAAGAAAAGAGGAGATTATTGATTATCAAACCAATAATATCAATATAGATTTTCTAAAGAACTAATTTTTTCTTCCATAGTCGAAAATTTTAAACAGCTTTTATTCTATTGTATTAGAAAATTTTAACTGTTTTTCTCTACCCACAACCTCGCATTCACAAAAGCTTCGTGCCAAGGCGAAACTTCATCGTTTCTGTCTTTTGGATAATGTGCCCAATTCCATTGAAAGGTGGAACGCTCGATGTGCGGCATCATCACCAAATGTCTTCCTGTTTTGTCGCATAGCATCGCCGTGTTGTAGTCAGAACCATTGGGATTGGCAGGGTAACTTTCGTAGCCGTATTTCGCAACAATGTTGTAGTTTTCTTCTCCCATTGGCAAATGAAATTTTCCTTCCCCGTGCGAAACCCAAACGCCCAAAGTGCTTCCTGCTAATGTCGATAACATCACCGATTTGTTTTCTTGAATCGTTACCGAGGTGAAAATACTTTCGTGCTTGTGGCTGTCGTTGTGTAGCATTTTTCCGTGTACTTCGTGTTCAGGATTTATTTTTTCCAATTCCATCAACAACTGGCAACCATTGCAAATTCCCACCGACAAAGTATCTTCTCTTTTAAAGAAATTATCCAAGGCGGTTTTGGCTTTTTCGTTGTATAAAAACGCTCCAGCCCAACCTTTGGCAGAACCTAAAACATCCGAATTAGAGAATCCTCCAACAGCACCAATAAACTGAATATCTTCCAAAGTCTCACGCCCCGAAATCAAATCGGTCATGTGAACGTCTTTTACATCAAAACCTGCCAAGTACATTGCATTGGCCATTTCACGCTCAGAATTACTTCCTTTTTCACGGATGACGGCTGCCTTAATCCTCCCCAACCCCTCCAAAGGAGGGGCTACTCTCGTCGGTAAAATACCCGTGAAATGTTTCGGAAATACAAATTGTAATGGTTGATTTTTATAATTGTCGAAACGGGCTTTCGCCGTTCCGTTTTTGGATTGTTTTTGGTCTAATAAGAAAGAGGTTTTGAACCAAATGTCTCTGTATTTGGCAATGTCCAAATTTAAAATTCCAAATTCCAAAATACCGTTATCGACCACTTTTCCAAGTTTGAAAAATTCTATTTTATTTGAATTTAATTTATTTTCGAAAACTGTATCTTCTTTTGCCTGAATTACAACGCCAATATTTTCGGCAAATAAAATTTTAACTAAATCTATTTCTTTAAAAACAGAGAAGTCAATTTTAGCTCCTAAATTCACATTAGCAAAACACATTTCTAACAAAGTAGTAATCAAACCACCGCTTCCAATATCGTGACCTGCCAAAATCTGATTGTCTAAAATCAATTCTTGAATCGTGTTAAAGGCATTTTTGAAAAATTCTGCATCTTTAATAGTTGGTGCTTCGTTCCCAATAGAATTCAAAGTTTGAGCGAAAGAAGAACCACCCAATTTGAATTCGTCTTGTGATAAATTGATATAATAAATAGAACCGACTGTCATCACATCGCTATGAGATCGCAAAACAGGCTCTACTACTTTTCGAATGTCGGTACAGTTTCCACCAGCGGAAATAATGACCGTTCCCGGCGCAATTACTTCGTCGTTTGGATATTTTTGTTTCATCGAAAGCGAATCTTTCCCTGTTGGAATGTTGATTCCTAATTCGATGGCAAATTCGGAACAAGCTTCAACAGCGGCATACAAACGAGCATCTTCACCTTCATTTTTACAAGCCCACATCCAGTTGGCCGAAAGGGAAATCCCTTTAATTCCATCCTTAATTGGAGCCCAAACAATATTCGATAAGGCTTCGGCAATAGCGGTTCTTGTTCCTGCAACAGGATCAATTAATGAAGCGATTGGCGAGTGTCCGATGGAGGTGGCGATTCCTTCTTTTCCCATATAATCCAAAGCCACAACACCGCAATTATTCAAAGGCAATTGCAATGGTCCAGCACATTGCTGTTTGGCTACTTTTCCGCCCACGCAACGATCGACTTTGTTGGTCAACCAGTCTTTACAAGCCACGGCTTCCAATTGCAAAACTTGTTCTAAATAGGCAGAAATGTTTTTTACATCATATTCTAATGCTGGATAATTGTAACTGATGGTTTTGTCCGTCATTACCGTTTTTGGTGAGCTTCCGAAGAAATCTTCTAAAGCATAATCCATTGGTTTCAAACCAGTCGATTTGGATTGAAAAGTAAAACGATGATCGGCTGTAACATCGCCCACTTGGTACATTGGCGAACGCTCCCTGTCGGCAATTTTTTGAAGTAAATCAATGTCTTTTTTGCCAATAACCAATCCCATTCTTTCTTGGGATTCGTTACCAATAATTTCTTTAGCCGAAAGGGTTGGGTCGCCCACGGGCAATTTATCCAAATCAATCAATCCACCAGTTTCTTCAACCAATTCCGAAAGACAGTTCAAATGTCCGCCAGCACCATGATCGTGAATCGAAACAATCGGATTATGATCACTTTCTACCAAACCACGAATGGCGTTGGCAGCCCGTTTTTGCATTTCTGGGTTCGAACGTTGTACAGCATTCAACTCGATTCCAGAACTCATCGCTCCAGTATCGGCCGAAGAAACAGCCGCTCCACCCATTCCGATTCTGTAGTTTTCTCCACCAAGAATCACGATTTTATCGCCTTCCTTTGGTTTGTGCTTGATGGCTTGAACCAGTTTTCCGTAACCAATGCCGCCCGCTTGCATAATTACTTTGTCGTAACCTAATTTGCGAGTTTTTGGTTCTCCCCCTTCGGGGGAGTTAGAGGGGGATTCTTCGTGTTCAAAAGTCAAAATAGAACCTGTAATCAATGGTTGTCCAAATTTATTTCCAAAATCTGATGCTCCATTTGAGGCTTTGATTAAAATATCGATAGGTGTTTGATACAACCATTTTCGTTCTTGCATTCCGTTTTCCCAAGGTCTTTCTTGGTTTAATCGAGAATAAGAAGTCATATAAACGGCAGTTCCTGCCATTGGCAACGAACCTTGTCCACCAGCCAAACGGTCTCGAATTTCACCACCTGATCCTGTTGCAGCTCCATTGAAAGGCTCTACGGTTGTTGGAAAATTATGTGTTTCTGCTTTTAAGGAAATAACCGAATCAAATGCTGTAATTTCATAAAAATCAGGTTTATCGGCGGTTTTAGGAGCGAATTGCTGCACTCTTGGTCCTTTTACAAAAGCCACATTGTCTTTGTATGCCGAAACAATATCATTAGGATTTTCCTGTGATGTTTTCTTGATTAATTTGAAAAGAGAAGTTTCTTTTTCGACCCCATCAATTACAAAAGTTCCATTGAAAATCTTGTGACGACAGTGTTCTGAATTGGCTTGTGAGAAGGCAAAAATCTCGGAATCTGTTAATTTCCTGCCTAATTTTGTGGCCAAATTATCTAAATATTCTACTTCTTCAACACTCAATGACAAGCCTTCAACTTTATTGTAGGCGGCAATATCGTCAATATTCAAAATTGGTTCAGGCTGAATGTGAATTGTGAAAATATCTTGATTCAATTCGGAATATTTTTGCAAAAGCATTGGGTCAAAATCTATAAAATCTTCTAAAACTTTATAAAATTCTTCAATTCTAATAATGCCTGAAATGCCCATATTTTGGGTAATTTCGACAGCGTTTGTACTCCAAGGGGTTATCATTGTGGAACGAGGGCCAACAAAAAAATCCGACAATACGGATTTTTCTATTTTATTGGAATTGGCAAAAAGCCAGTTGAGTTTTGAAATGTCTTGTTCCGAAAGGAGGTTTTGAGATTGAACTGCAAATATAGTTTTGCTTTGGTTTTCAAAGAAATGAATCATTATAAATGAGAAGTTTATGTTGTTTAGTCCACAAATTTAATCAATTCAGGTTTAAAAAAAAAGCGTCCCGATTTTTATCGAAACACTTTGAATTTAATTGATGATGATTTTTCAGCTATTTGAAGTTTATAGCTTCGATATTCGATGGTTTTCCGATCTATTGAAAAAAAAATTAGTTCTGAAAAGAACTGGCAGATTACCGACTTTATTGTCTAATAATGAAACTTACAAGATATAATTTTAATAAAAGTATCTTCCACTCTGTAAACCAGTCTATGTTCATCGGTTATTCTTCGAGACCAATAACCAGAATAATCGTGCTTTAAAGCTTCGGGTTTTCCTGTACCTTCAAAAGGTGTTCTGGCACTTTCCTTAATCAACTTTTTGAGTTTAGTAAATACTTGTTTATTTTCTGTTTGCCATTCGTTATATTGTTCAAAAGCTACGCCAGTAAAGAGATAACCTCTCATAAATTTAGAGTTTTACTAAAATGTGTTCTCCTTTTTTGTCTTGTTCAATAGATTTTTTTAGCATTTTTTTATTTGCAGGACTAGACATCAAATAAGTAGTGGTGTCCACTTCTTCCTGTACGGTAATCACTATGGGTTTAGATTTAAAATTAGCTTTTATAGCTTCTAAAATATCTGTCGTTATCTCTTGTGCTGACGATAAATGATATGTTGTGTACATAATGTTGTTTTTAAAATTTATAGTACAAAGTTCACGTCTGTTACGAACAAAAAAAATAAAACCATGTATTGTAAATACTCTCTTTCTAAATTACAAATTTAGACAAAAAAAAAGCTAGATTCAACTAGCATTGAATTTAATTGATGATAATTTTTTCAGTTCTTGATTTAGAATCTTTCATGACCTTTATCAAATAAATCCCCTTTTGAAGGTTGTTTACGGAGATGGATGAACTTTGAGAGTTTCTTTTCTCGAAAACCTTTTGTCCCAACAAAGAGAATATTTCTACAGAATTTAGGCCATTTGAATCATCAAAAATAATATTGAAATCACCATTTGATGGATTTGGATATATTTTAAAAAACTTATGACTAAATGTTTCAAGACCTAAATTTGAAAAACAAGTCCAAGAAAGGTCATCAATAATGACACGATTTGAAGTTGAATTATTTACTAAACTGACTACGACATCTCCTGAAACATTTATACCACTTATTGTTGTAGTAACTTGAGTAGCGCTGTAAGGAATTGTGCCAACGCTAGTTCCATTGACAAGAAGGTTAAACAATCCATCACTTCCTGAAAAAACAAGTTTAGTTGTAACTGTCAAGTTTCCGATCCCATCAGCAGATGTTGATGCAGTAAGAGAACCATTTCTAATACAAATTGCTTTTGTATTTAAGGTTTGGTCTGTTCGAGCGTCAGTCGCTGTCCAATCTATTCCTGAATCTCCTGTCCAAGTTCTGGTAGCGTAGGATGAGGCAGAAGCAGGAATAATTTCGAAACTTTCGCTGGCACAAGAAGTTGAAATTACTGTTGTTGTTCCATTTACTGAATTACTTTGAGGTGAAGAATTTCCTGTAGCATCTTTGGCTACTACATAAAACGAATAGGTTGTTGTTGGAGCTAGTCCATTTACTATTGCTGTCGTGCCCGAAACTGTAGTTTTAAAATTACCATTCACATAAACATCATAACTGGTTATTCCAACATTATCTGTTCCAGCAACCCAACTCAATGAAACTGTACTTGATGAGCTCCCTGTAACAGCCAAACTAGTTGGTGCTGTTGGGTTTTGAGTATCGGGAATTGCCATAGTAGTTGTTCCGTTTACTGTGTTACTCGCAGGCGAAGAATTTACTGCGGCATCTTTTGCTATTACATAAAAAGAGTAAGTGGTAGAAGCAGAAAGTCCAGTAATTATCGTTGTTAAATTTGAACTTGAAACCGAAGTTTTCAAAACACCATTCATATAAATTTCATAACTCGTAACCGCAATATTATCAGTAGCAGCGGTCCAACTTAAAGAAACTGTATTTGAAGTTGTTCCTGTAACTGCCAAGTTTGTAGGAGCAGTTGGAGCAAATGTATCAGCGGTTGGATTCCAAATAGCTTGTGCATATTCAGGGTGGTCTATAAAAGGATTTCTATTGTTTTGACGGGCATAAATAGCATTATTTCGAGCAATTTCTCTAGCATTTACTGGGTCTTGGGCGTGCCAGGTCAATAACATATTCAAAAAAGCAGTAGTAAATACTTGATCGCTTGTGTTGTTAAACATATCGAAACTGTAACCAGCAACGGTATTTTGATAACGAGTGGCAAAATATAAATACATTCTTGCAATATCACCTTTGAATTCGTCAATGGGTTCAAAAACAGTTCCTGAATAGCCACTTACTCCACTAGTTCCGAGTTTGCTTCCATTTAAAGTTGTTTTTGAAGCGGAGGCAACAATACCGTGAGGAAAAGCACTTCGAAGCCCGTTTACTTTACCATCTGTTGGTGTGATGGAATGAGCATCAGAAACCATTGGGGAATTTGAATTGAACACAGATTGTGGGATGATATGCTCTCTATTATAGCAATCGCCTTCAACTTTATAGCTGCCACATCTATCGCCCGTTCCAGAACTAAAGTTGTAAGGGTCTATTCCTGTTGGATTTTCAGAATACATATCTAAAACGGTTCCATCATTTTCATAATAGTAGTCCCTGTCCGATGTTTGGTATGTTGTATATAATCCATCATAGCCGTTGTCGGTATGGCCTTTGATAATATTAAATAAATTTGTTTTTAATGTATATCCTGTTCCTGTTGCCGTAGCATAATATCCTGCTGGGATTTGTGCAAAGGATAAAAGTGAAAAAAATTGGGCGAAAAAAAGTAATTTTAGTTTCATTAATTATTAAGTATCAAAAATTATTCTGAATTTTTTTAAAATTCAAAATTAGTTAAAATACAACTTGATTTAGTTTTTTGATTGTTAAATTATAAATATCATTTTGGAAAAGCCTTATTTTGATAAGCACCTAAATCTGGTGGCAAAGTTCTTGTATTTCCTAAAATATCCAACGGAATAAGAAAAGTTGTATTCCCTTTGGCGAAAGCCGCAGAAGTATCATCAATATTTAATTGATTTAGATTGGCTTTATAAAACTTGGGGTCATTAATACCATCTTTACTTTTTATATTTCCGGATTCTGCATTTCTTATAAAATCATAGAGTGCATAATTTGGATCTCCAACTCTAATGTCATCAAACTTGATAAGGCAATTATTGAATTGATAGACAAAGCTGGCTTCAGGCTTTTTATCTAATTGTAATTCATTGGAATAGGAACCATAAATGATACAATTATTGAAGGTAGCAGCTGTCAAAGCTTTTACTTCTGGAACAGCACCAGTATAATAGTTATTTAGCAAAACCGCTACTTGACTTGAACTTGGCCAATTGTTATTGAAAGTACAATGGGTAAATTTATAATCGCCACCATAAGTACAAGCTAAACTCGCCTGACCAGAATTGTTAATCACTAAGTTTTCACCACTAATTTTCGCTGTTTGAGCTAAAATTCCAAAATTAGAAGAATTGTAAATTTGAGTGTTTTTGATGTCAACCGTGGTTCCGTCATTGTTTTGAATCAACAAACCAATGGACGCATTTTTTATTGTTAAATGATTGATATTATGATCGGTACTTCCGACTGTGAGCCAAATGGCACCCCATTGACCTGGAACATCTGCAAAATCTGGTTCCAATCGATCGCCTTCAAAAACAACTTCGTTTTCTAATTTTTCTGTTGCAGAAGTTGTTCCGTTTACATTTAATGAAGTCCCCGACATTAAAATAAGCCCAGAATTAGCATGAAAATGAACTCTTGCTCCAGGATCAAAATTGACTGTTTTTCCTGAAGGAACTGCGGCATAACCATAGATTACATAGGGTTTTTGATTGGTAAATTGCAATTCATTGCCGTGTGCAGCATCATTTTCGTCTAGATAGAAACCATAAATTTCATCTTCGCCTAAAAGAAGTGATTCTGTTGTTCCATCGTCAAAACGTTGAGGATAAAGAAAAATCGCATCTTGAATTAGTGTCACTAATTCCACTTTTTGTCGGTTGGAGCCATTGTCAAACAAAATTTGATCGGTGTAAAGAAAATCGGTAGGATTCGCATCGGCAATATTGGCGGTGGTTTCAATAAAAATATACAAACTATCTTTGGCCAAAAGATCAACATTATTAAAAATTTTTCCTTGATCTCCTCGTGTTCCATCAACCGTCATTCTGTATTTTGAATTGAGTCCTTTTCCCAATTGAATTGTTGGAATGGTAATATCATTTTTACTGTTGTTATATACTTTCAGCGTGTATGTACTTGATCCTATGTCAGTAAAAACGGTGTCTAAATAGACCGTATCTCTTGAAAATTTTAAATCTCCCGTGCTTGCCACGGTTTCAAAATCTGTTCGACAAGAACTAAGAGTTATAAGAAATCCGATAAAAAACATAAATGTAATCTGACGCATTTTGATTGAATTTTTTGTAAAAATAGGAAATTCTATTTGTATAACAGAAAGAAATAAAAAATTTGAAGATAGATTATCAATTGTTTTTATTGTCTTTTATCTAATTTTACACTTTTAAACCAATTTTATATGACTTTCGACAAAGAAAAAATACTTCAATATTGCAATGCTATTTCAGAAAATACGCTGATGCAAACTTTACAAATAAAATTTACCGATGCAGGACCAGATTTTCTGACGGCTACAATGCCTGTAAACCCCTCCGTTCATCAACCAATGGGATTATTGCACGGTGGAGCTTCAGTAGCTTTGGCAGAAAGTGTGGGGAGTGCGGCTTCGTTTTTGTTTGTAAATGGCGAACATAGTGAAGTGCGAGGAATTGAAATTTCTGCCAATCACATCAAAGCCAAACGCAACGGAATGGTAACGGCAACGGCTAGAATTATTCACAAAGGGAGCAGTATTCACTTATGGGAAATTCGAATTACTGATGAAAAGGAAGCTCTTATTTCAATTTGTAAATTGACAACAATGGTTTTGCCAAAAAGAAAAAGCCTAAATCTATAATGGAGCAAATAATAGAAAAAGCCAAGAATCATTTCAAGCAAAATTTACCCTTTGTTTTGTATTGCAAACCTAATTCCGATAAAATAATAGGTTTTTTTCAGCAAAATGATACCTTGTTTGAGGCAAATGATTTCGACGAAAAAGGCTTTGTTTTTTCAAATTTTAATGGAACTCTAAATATTTTTATTCCAGAGAATGAGTCCAAAATAATGTATGGAGTTTTCCAAAAAAAAGAAATTGAAATTCAAGAAAAACATCTGAATTTTCAAGACGAAAATGCCAAAAATAATTTTGAAATTTTAGTTGGCAAAGGCATTCAAGCCATCAATAACAACCAATTCAAAAAAGTAGTTCTTTCTCGAAAAGAATCAGTATATTTAGAGAGTTTTGATTTATTTAGTGCATTTAGTGATTTGGTTCAGTTGTATTCCAATACTTTTGTTTATTGCTTTTATCATCCAAAAATTGGACTTTGGTTGGGGGCAACTCCCGAACAATTATTAAAGGCAAAGGAAAACGTTTTTAAAACTATTGCTTTAGCAGGAACACAAAAAGACAAAGGTTCTGATGAAATAATTTGGCCAACAAAAGAAAAAGAAGAACAACAATTTGTTACCGATTATATTATTGAGAAAGTCAAAGATATTGCTTCGGAAATTACAGTTTCAAGTCCATACAGCATCAAAGCAGGAAGTGTATGGCACATCAAAACAGATATTTCGGGAGTTTTGAATTTGGGATTTGGTCTAAAAAAAATCATTCAATTATTGCATCCAACGCCTGCAGTTTGTGGTTTTCCAAAACAAGAATCAAAAGAATTTATATTAGAAAATGAAGATTACGAACGCCGTTTTTATACCGGATTTTTAGGAGAATTAAATATGGAAAACCAAACCGATTTGTTTGTAAATTTGCGTTGTATGGAAATTGAGTTGGCTTCAAATCTTACCTCCATAAAAGCTGATTTATTTATGGGGTGTGGCATCACAAAAGATAGTATTCCAGAGAAAGAATGGATAGAAAGTTGCAACAAATCGATGACGATGAAGAGGATTTTAGATTTTAGATTTTAGATTTTAGATTTCAATCTTCAAAACTCTTAAACTCTTAAACTCTTAAACTCTTAAACTCTTAAACTCTTAAACTTTTTATCTTAATACTTAATACTCAAATCTTAATACTATACCAAATGAAACATTGGATTCAAGCCGCTCGATTAAGAACATTGCCCTTATCGGTTTCCGGAATAATTGTGGGCAGTATGTATGCTTTGGCTTATCCAACTGACAATGTTTTGACTCCAACAGAAGTCTTTAATTGGCGAATATTTGGGTATGCCATCTTGACCACATTGGGATTGCAAATCTTGTCTAATTTTGCCAATGATTATGGCGATGGAATGAAAGGAACCGACAACGAAGATCGAATTGGTCCCAAACGTGCCATACAAAGTGGGAATATTTCGCCAAAAGCAATGAAACGAGCTATAATTATTACTTCAATTTTGACACTCATTTCGGCAATATTGTTAATTTATTTTGCTTTTGGAGAAACAAATTTGTGGTATTCCTTGTTTTATTTTGTTTTGGGAATTTTGGCAATTGCTTCGGCAATTCGATATACAATTGGAAATACTGCTTATGGATATCGAGGTTTTGGCGATGTATTTGTATTTGTTTTTTTTGGATTGGTCAGCACTTTGGGTGTTAATTTCCTGTATTCAAAACAATTGGATTTCTATTTGTATTTGCCAGCAGCAGCAATCGGACTTTTGAGTGTTGGAGTTTTGAATTTGAATAATATGCGCGATGAAGTCTCCGACCGAAAGTCGAATAAAAATACTATTGTTGTGAAAATTGGCACCGCAAATGCAAAAATATACCATTATTTTCTAATCGTTTTGTCGATGGTTTTGGTGGTTGTTTTTGCTATTATTGCTAATTTTCGCTTCGACCAATATTTGTTTTTATTGGCTTACATCCCTTTGACCAAACATTTAATTACCGTTTATAATAATCAAGATCCAAGGGCTTTAGACCCCGAATTAAAAAAATTAGCATTGAGTACTTTTGCACTCTCTATACTTTTAGCAGTTTGTATGATTTCGCTCATTCAAGATATTGTTGTCAATCTCTTTTTTGGAGGGAGATAGGGGTTGTTTAGGGTTTAAAGGTGTAAGAGTTTAAAGGGTTATAGTATTTAAAATTTCGTTCTTGAATTCGTACTATTCAAAGTCAAATAATGCACCAAGCCAACGGCTCTTTAGGCATTGTGATAGTTCCGTAGGAACGGGACATATTGTAGCAACGGATTTTAATCCGTTGAATATAAAAAAAATTGTAATAGTATGATTTTGCAATTAATGTTTAAATAATTATTTATAAAACAGATTCAGATGAAAATAACATTTTATGGTCACGCTTCTTTAGGAATCGAAGTAGGTGGCAAAAATATTTTAGTTGACCCTTATATTTCGGCTAATCCGAACGCTTCTCACATCAATATCAACGAACTCAATGCCGATTATATTTTCCTAACTCACGCTCACGGCGACCACATTCTCGATGTCGAATATATTGCTGCGAGATCTAATGCCGTTATCGTTTCGAATTACGAAATAGCCACTCATTATAGCGAAAAAGGCTTCAAATCACACCCAATGAACCACGGCGGAAGCTGGAATTTCGACTTCGGAAAAGTGAAATTTGTCAATGCTATTCATTCCAGTTCTTTCCCCGACGGGAGCAACGGTGGCAATCCTGGCGGTTTTGTTATCGAAGGTGAACATAAAAACGTTTATATTGCGGGAGATACAGCCCTCACAATGGATATGAAACTCATCCCGATGCGAACCAAACTCGATTTGGCCATTCTTCCCATTGGCAGTAATTTCACGATGGATGTCGAAGATGCCATTCTAGCTTCGGATTTTATTGAATGTGATAAAATATTGGGTGTTCACTATGATACTTTTGGTTACATCGAAGTCGATCACGAGGAAGCCATTCGCAAATTTTTCGATAAAGGCAAAGATTTAATGTTGCTAGAAATTGGCGAAAGCATTGAATTGTAGTTTTTTATAACCTAAAGCTTCCAGCCTTCAAAAGGCTGGAAGCTTTATAAAAATCCAAACCAGCAGCTAACTTACCAACCTGTTTGTAACCCTGAAATAGCCTCGCACAAGACAAACAAAACGGATTAACTATGCGTGAGATGCTTATAGCATGACAAACTGGATGGACAAACTTAACCTCTAAGCTCAAACGCCTAAACTTCTAACCTCAAACTTCTAACCTCAAACTTCTAACTTCCCTTGAAAGCCACCTACCACAAATACATTCTCAATTTTAAACGACCTTCTGGAACGTCTCGAGGCGTGATGACCCAGAAAGAAACTTGGTTTATTATTCTCGAAAAAGACGGCAAAAAAGGAATTGGCGAATGTGGCATTCTTCGAGGTTTGAGCATTGACGACCGACCTGATTATGAAGAAAAATTACAATGGACTTGTGATCATATTCTACTTGATGAAAATCTAATTTGGGAAGCCTTAATCGAGTTTCCTTCGATACAGTTTGGAGTCGAAATGGCGTTCCAATCTTTGAGGAGCGAAAACCCTTTTTTACTTTTTCCTTCAGACTTTACAACAGGCAAAAAAAGCATTGAAATCAACGGTCTAGTTTGGATGGGAGAACAGTCGTTTATGAAGCAACAAATAGAGGAAAAACTATCTGATGGTTTTCGTTGTATCAAACTCAAAATAGGAGCCATAGATTTTGATAAAGAATTACAATTATTGGGTTACATTCGCCAACATTTTACTCCAGAACAAATCGAAATTCGGGTAGATGC
>Ga0316607_1000251_pt1 | contig 21074 bp, 17 predicted proteins | sample MIS2016062E_MG_FD_207674 | JGI IMG/M metagenome (GOLD analysis project Ga0316607, IMG submission 207674) | Microbial mat bacterial communities from Middle Island sinkhole, Lake Huron, Michigan, United States - MIS.2016.062E | ecosystem: Environmental > Aquatic > Freshwater > Lake > Sediment...
CATTTGTTGCCAACAATTTTCCGTTTACATAAAGTTTTACACTGGTACAATTGGAAACCACAAACATATTTTTCTTAGTTTCGGGTGTATAATTCCAATGCCCTATAAGATGAACTTGGGCTTCTGGCCTCCACATCGATTTTAGCACATAAAAAGCTTCTTTTGGAAGCCGAACCCCATCTACTTCGCCACTTGCTCTAGTTACTTCGGTTTGGCTTCTGCCACCGTGCGTACCATCAGAAAAAATCCAATTGGCTCCACCACTGTGATACGGTTTTTTTCCCATTTTATTCCACCATTGATCTACTTCACTTACAGCAAAATCTTCTGAGCTAGACTTGTAGGTGTTTTTATTTAAATTAGGGTTATTCCAAAAATTATCGTCTGGTGATTCTTTGTCCCAAATACGTCTTGGGGCTTCATCACGAATGTATTCACTTTCTACAATTGGTACATTTGCAAACTCACGTTGCCATCCTTCAGTTCCAATTTCGACTGAAATGTATTTTTCAGAATCATTTTTTACATCGGCACGTCTATTTCCCATCAACCTTTTTCCTTTTGGATCATAAGTATTGATGATGTCTAAAATCTGTTCATAGTGCGGTGCTGTTTCTGCCCAGTTTCCGCCCTCCCAAATAAAGATGGATGGGTGATTTCTATAATAAACTATCATGTCTCTAAAGGCAGCAATACGGATATCCCAAGTTTCTCCATCGTCTTGAGACTCTCCAGCTACACCTGGCATCAAAGTCACAAAACCATATTTATCGCCCATACGAATTTCTGCAGGCGATCCCGCACAATGTCCCCAACGAATAAAATTTCCACCAGCTTCATCCATCAATTTGCAGGTAAAATCTCGAAGCCAATCGGGTAATGCAGCACCTAAACCTGCCCATTCATTGGTAGGTTTTTGTCCCCAACCGTGTAGTTTGGCGTATTCCCCATTATTCCAAAATCCGGTATCTTTATTAAAATCGAAACTCCTTATCCCCAGTGGGGTTTCATAACTGTCGAGTACTTTTTCGCCTTCTTTTATAACCGTTATCACTTTATACATATATGGGTTTCGTGTGTACCAACGCTTTGGATTTGAAACATTTGTTGTGGTTGTAAATGTGAATTTATCGCCTGATTTGATTTTATTAAGTGCTGTTGTAGTAGCTACAATCTTGCCCTCGGCATCTATAATTTTAACTTCAAAGGTGACTTCTTTGTCTTTTGCATATTCATTTTGAACTTCGGCTGAAACTGTTACATCAGCGTTCTTTTCCGTAACATTTTCAGCATAAACATAGGTTCCTACCGTTTTTAAATTATCATAAAGAGGTAGCGTAACGTGTAACGGATCCATAGTATGAAGGAAAACATTTCTGTAAATTCCTCCGTGAGTAGGATGCCAATGCTCGTGATTCCAAACCAATGGGGAATTGTCTCGAAAATTATCGCTTTTGCGATCGTTATTTACTTTGACAGCAATAACATTATCTTGTGAGCCAAATTTCAGATATTTAGAAATATCGTACCCAAAAGGAATAAAACCGGTTTGATTCATTCCAACGTGCGTTCCATTGACATAGACATCAGCGATTTGGCGCACGCCTTCAAACTCAATGAAGACTTTTTTATTGGCATCTGAAGCAGGCAATTTAAAATGTTTTCTATACCAAACTGTCCCCCTCCATTGATTTTTTTCGCCATTGTGTCCCCCTAAACAAAAATCATCAAAAGTATCTACATCATTAAATGTATGTGGTGCACTTACTGTACTCCAAGCTTTATCATTAAAATTTGCATCTAGAGCATTTCCTGGATTTTCTCGAACAAATTTCCAATTGGGATTAAAATTATATTTGGTACGATTCCCATTGGTGGCTTTTTTTGAAACTTGACTATTCACTTGAAAGCAAGTTAAGACAAAAACAATTATAAAAAATTGGATTTTAAATCTTGATAAAACAGTTTTATTCATAATTAAATTAATTTAGCGGATTACTATTTTGCTCAAATTATTATTCAATAGTAGTTATTAATATAGAAGTGATTTAAATACTTGAATAATCATTTTACTCTGTAAAAAAAAGGCAAGTGCTAATACCTTATACAAAAAAAGTAAAAATATACAACTCCAAAAAAAAATCCGCCCTGTACTGTGCTGTGATAAAAAATAGAAAGTAGATTTTTAAATTTAATTTCCGATTTTTACTTTATACAAATTATTGTTTTAAATTATTGTGGCAGCTCATTGGGGTGGGCAAGGATTGCAAACCCCGATCGCTCGGATATGACTAAAATTTCTCAAGAAGGATAGGCGGAATTGCTCCCGAAGTTTCGAAACCGTACCCACAAAGTTAAGCGAATATAATAAACCCAAAAACTACAACCCTAAAAAAGTTGCAGTTTTTTTTGTGCTTAAAAAAAGCAAGACCTCACCGGCATTTGGCTAGAGCAAGAGGGCGACACCATCAACTTTAAAGCGAGTATCGAGGCAAAAAACATAGTGTTCAAGGACACCAATATAGACCGTGTCGATAGTAATTATGGAGCACCTGCCCTGAGCAGTTACCGTTTCAAGAACGCCAAACTGCAAGTGGTCGAAAACCAAGGCGATGTGTATATCGTGGGCAACCTGCAACTCTACAACATCAAGGAGCGAGAGAACGAAAAACCCATGTACCTCATCCTGCAAAGCCCACAAGTGCAAACGATAGACCCAACCCAAGCCCTTGTATCAAAGCTAGTAGTTTATCCCAACCCCATTCCGGCAGATCACTTTAAACTCAGTTTTGAGCTTGCGGCACAAACGCCTATTGCCATTAAGATTTATGACCTAATGGGATTGCTAAAGCACCAGCAAAACCTCATAACCAGCGGTACAGGACAACAAGAGCAAAGCATCAATTTTAATGCCCCCAAGGGCAACTACATCTTGAACCTGTATTATAACGACCAAGTTCTACGAACTATTTTAATAAAACAATAAGCGCCATGAAGAAAAAAAATTATATATTCGTACTCACGTTCTTTTGCTTATTGTGTGGGGAAATGGGGTATGGGCAGGATATTTATAAAGATGAGGTGCCTAAATTTAATATTCGCGAAAGATGTACTAACGAATTTGTTATAGATGAAACAACAGAATGTTATGATTATTATTTTATATATAATGAGGAATATTTCTGTGATACGGGGGAAATTACAAATATATTTTATTTTGAGTATCTTGAATTAAAAGATTGCGAAGGCACTAAAGACCCTGTTGACCCTGTTGACCCTGTTGACCCTGTTGACCCTGTTGACCCTGGAGATCCTGTTGACCCTGGAGATCCTGGAGATCCTGGAGAACCTGTTGATAACGGTGATTGTACAGATCCTTCTAGCACTGCTTACCCCTGTCCTTATGTGGACAATGGCGATTGTACTGATGAAAGAAGTTATGCTTATCCCTGTGAATATGTGGACAATGGCGATTGTACTGATGAAAGAAGTTATGCTTATCCTTGTTATGACCCTTGTGACCCTGACACTTACGATGCTTGTTTGTGCGACCCATCAAGTTGTGATGAGGAAACTCCTCCAGGAACAACTGACCCCCATTGTAATATTACATCTTGCCCAACGGGATATGAATTGGTGAATTCTAATATGGCAGATTGTGAGTGTAAAAAATTAATTCCTTGGTATCTCGATAACGACGGAGATAAATGGTATGATAGTAAAACACCTCCCATAAACGCAGTAAGTAAACCAACAGGAAATTACATAGAAACACCGCTTGGTGTGGATTGTGATGATGCTAGGGCCTGTGTAACGACAGATTGTACAAAAGTAGATTGGTATTTAGACAAAGATGCTGATGGTTCTTATGCTAAAAAGCTGAATGATTACAAATCATGTAAACCTGTAGGAAGTTGGAACTCGACTTCAAATAATGGTATAGATTGCGATGATAGAAGAAAATGCGTAACGACAAGTTGTACAAAAGTAAATTGGTATTTGGACAAAGATGCAGATGGTTATTATGTTGAAAAGAAAAATGATTACAAATCATGTAATCCAGATTCTGGTTTTAAATGGAATACAACATCTAATAGTGGTCTTGACTGTAATGATGATATTTATGACCTTTTAAATCTAGATATAAGTTGTTATGGAAACAATAATAACCCTTGTGATAAAAAAATATCTAAAAAACATTTAATTGAAAAAGCAAATGAATACGGAATAGCAAAAGAAGCTGTTATGGCAATTTATAATGTTGAAACTCGAGGGTCAGCTTTTAGAACAAATGGAGACCCAAAAGTATTATTTGAAAGACATCGTTTTAGCATTTTAACTAATGGTAAATATGATTCAAGCCATCCAGGTATTTCAAATCCCATTAAAGGAGGTTACGGCACTGAAAACAGTCAATTATCTAGATTAAAAGAAGCTTATGATTTGGACCCTGTTGCAGCTACAAAATCTGCATCCTTTGGAGCGTTTCAAATAATGGGGTTTAATTATAAATTAGTTGGATATAATGATCTTACCAAGTTTTATAATGATATGACAAGCACAAATGTTGATCTACACTTAAATGCTTTTTTTGAATATGCCAAAAATAAAGAATTAATTACTGCAATTAATAATAAAAATTGGGATGCAGTTGCTAAAGGCTATAATGGAAAAGCATATAATGCCAAAGATTCATATTCAAAAGGTTACGATAAAAAAATTGAAAAAGAATACAACAAATATATTAACAACCCTAATCTAATTAACGATAATGACTGTTTATAACCAAATTTTAAATATTATGAGAACATTTTTTAATTTAACACTATTATTGTTTGTTCTAAATTCATGTAGTTCACAAACATTAAATACTCAATTTATAAATTCAATTTCAACATCAGTTAATAAAAGTATTACTACTGATAAAAAAACACAAGGAAAAATTTCAATTACTTATCCTGTAAATCTTACTACAGAATTTCAAAAAGTTATAAATAATTATATTTCAGAAGATTTTCAATTGGAATTATGTGAAGGTGTAGATTCAAGTATTCAAATTCGTTATGAGATTAAATATAATTCTGACAACATCTTAAGTGTTTTTAAAGTTATAGATTATGTTTTTTGTGACGATAGAGATTACACTGAATATAATCCTTTTATTCTTTACATATCAAATGGCGAAACTTATAAAGTTTCTATTAATGAAACTCCTGATATTAAAGCTATTATTGATGATTTTATAGATGTTTCAAATAACGATCCTAGTTCACAATGTAATTATACAGTAGAAGATATAAATAAATATTTGTTAATTGATAATAAGCAAGTAAAGTTGTTTTTAGTAAAAGATAGTGTATTTTGTTTTAGTGAATTAAATTTAATTTTACAAGAGGATATGATTAAATTTGAAATTGTAAATTAAATAGTTATTTACATAGATTGCTGGTCCTAGCAGGAATATCCACAAAGGCTAGCGAGGGCTTCAAGCCCGTGCCCACAAAGTTGAGCAAATAACAAAAAACCAAAAACTACAACCCTAAAAAAGTTGTAGTTTTTTGTTGTTAAAAAGTATATATTAGCTCTCACGCTTGGTCTTGATTGTGATGATGCTAGAGCCTGTGTAACGACAGATTGTACTAAAGTAGATTGGTATTTGGACAAAGATGCAGATGGTTCTTATGCTAAAAAGCTGAATGATTACAAATCATGTAAACCTGTAGGAAGTTGGAACTCGACTTCAAATAATGGTATAGATTGTGATGATGATAGAAAATGTGTAACGACAAGTTGTACAAAAGTAGATTGGTATTTGGATAATGATGGTGATTTTTGGTATGCTGAAAAGAAAAACGATTACAAATCATGTAATCCAGATTCTAGTTTTAAATGGAATACAAAATCAAATAAAGGTATTGACTGTAATGATAATATTTTTGATGCTTTTAATTTTGATAAAAGTTGTGTTGTAACTAATAATGATTGCAAACATATTTTAGATGGTTCAGATTTAACAGGTACTGCATTAGTTGAAATTGTTGGATGGAGAGAAAAAAAGAAAGGAACAACGAAAGCTCAGATAGAAGAAATTGCAAAGTTTATCAATAAATATGCCACATCGTATGGTGTAAATTCTCCAGAGCAACGTTTTCATTTTTACACACAAATAGCAGCAGAAACAGGTGGTTTAACAGAGTTGGGAGAACTTCGAAGCAAAGAAAAAAGTAGTATGCTTTTCTATAAAGGTGAAGGTATAATTCAGTTAACAGGAAGTAGAAATTTTCAGGCATTTCAAGATTATCTTACAGCTAACAAATATAATTATGATATTATGACACATCCTGAATTACTTGCGGAAAATATGGAATTAGCAGTATTATCTGCTTTATGGTATTGGGACAAAGGGAATAATGTGAAAAAATATGCGACTGATTATAGTGATAATGCGTTATTAAACGTTTCAAAACAAGTAAATTGCGGTAGTGTGTCTTCTAATTGTGGAGGTAATGAAGGTGGATACCCAAACGGTTGGAGACATAGAAAAAAGAATGCGAAAAGAATAAAAGATTGTATCAATTAATAATAAAACAGAAAAAAAATGAAAAATAGGATAAAAAATTATAGCCTTGTGTTGACCTTGAGCTTATTTTGCTTTCAGTGCCAATCAAAAATAGTAAATAAAGTAACTTTAGAAGGTAAAAACTTTTTAGACATGCCTTTTGAGCAAGTAGATTTTGATAATGAGAATGTCTATTATGAAATAGCTTGTCAAGAACAAGATCTTAACAAAGATGGATTAAAAGATATTATACTTTTTTTAGACTTTTCTGAATCATTCCACGAAAATTCTTCCATAGATGATAAAAGAAAAAAATCTACATTAATTTGTTTACAGGAATCCTCGGGTGATTATCGCGTTACCGCTCATAATTTAACCTTTCTATATTTTTTTGAGAGTTCAATTGTAGCATGTAGTGAAGGAGTGTTTACTATTACAACAGAAGGAGATCGTTATGATAACCACACTTATACGATGGAGTTTACCTATAAAGATGATGGTTTCTACATGACAAAAAAAATTGTGCAATCGGAATTCCAAGATGAACCATTAGAAAATATTCAGATAAATGACAAAAGTGTCCCATTAAAAGATTTCAATCTCTATAATTATTTCAATAAATATATGCTTGAAAGGGATGCTAGACAAAAAAAGATGTATCCAGATGGGTAAAAGTTTGCATTGTGGAATATCATTTCTACAGTAAGCAAGCAACATAAATCAAAACACTACAACCCTAAAAAAGTTGTAGTTTTTTATTGTAAAAAATCCCGAACTCAAAAACTGGTATTTAGACAACGTCGGAGATAAATGGCATGATAGTAATGCAACTCCAATAGCTGCAGTAAATAAACCAGTAGGAAAGTACATAGAAACAAGACTTGGTGTGGATTGTGATGATACTAGGTCATGTGTAACAACTAATTGTACAAAAGTTGATTGGTATTTAGACAAAGATTCAGATGGTTCATATGCTGAAAAGAAAAATGAATACAAATCATGCAAACCTATTGGAAGTTGGAATTTGACTTCTAATAAAGGGTTGGATTGTGATGATAATAGAGTATGTGTAACGACAAATTGTACAAAAGTAGATTGGTATTTGGATAATGATGGTGATTTTTGGTATGCTGAAAAGAAAAACGATTACAAATCATGTAGTCCAGATAATAGTTTTAAATGGAATACAACATCTAACAAAGGTCTTGATTGTAATGATAATATTTATGACATTTATAATTTACCTGTTAACTGTGTTGGAAATGATAATAACCCCCGCTACCGCACGAATCCTTTCGTGTGGTAGTTTTTTATAAAAATCAAGATTTATCACCTAATGGGATTGCTATAGCACCAGCAAAACCTCATAACCAGCGGCACAGGACAACAAGAGCAAATCATAGGGTTTAACGCTCTCGCAGGCAACTACATCCTAAACTTGTACTTTAACGACCAAGTTCTACGAACTATTTTAATAAAACAATAGCGTCATGAAGAAAATTTTTATATATTCGTACTCACGTTCTTATGCTTGTTGTGTGGGGAAATGGGGTATGCTGGGGATGTTTATGAAGGAGAAAAGCAAGATTCAAACGATGTTTGTGATAAAAATTCTGCCGCATACGATTTTTGTAAATGTTACCCTGATGCAGTAACATGTAATACAATAGACCTCCCCGAGATTGTTATTGACAAATGTGATCCAGAAAATGTTAATTATGACTTTTGTAAATGTAATCCAGGATGGTGTGACTCTGGGGATTGTACAGATTCTTCTAGCTTGGCTTTTCCCTGCGGAGAACAAGAAGATACAGATTGCAACGATGATTTGGGTGGAACCGCTTATCAGACTTCTTGCGGTTGTATTGGTGGCGATACAGGAATAGATGAATGTCCTGATGAAGAAATACCTACTGAACCAGTAAACACTGAACGAATCTGGTATCTGGATTATGATAGTGACGGTTATCATGGTTCAACCTATGAAGCTGCGGATAAACCTGGCGATAAATGGAAAACAACAACCAGCGGTATAGATTGTGATGATGCAAGATCACAATATACCACCGTATGTTGTACAAAAACCTGTGAAAGTGGGTATAAATTAAATATTGATAATTGTGAGTGTATAGAATTGGATCCTTGTTTTGATTCCATAAATGATTTAGACACTTCTAATGCTTTTGATACTAATACTATCATTCATAAACTTGAGGGTTTTTTAAGTGATTTCGGCATAGAAACAGATGTAATAGATTTTTTAAAAGAAAGTAATTTATTTGATCCAAGCAAACTGTCTGAAAACATTCAATCATATATTAAAGCTTCGGATTATCTTAGTAATACAGGAGATGCACTAGGAATTGCCTCTGACATAGGAGCATATTTAAACGAACCTCAGACTGAAAACTTATTAAAAGTATCATTTGATATAGCTTCTTTAAGTTTACCTCCAGGAACATCTTTAGCTATTAGCTTTCTTGATCTTTTTGAAAATAGAGATGGAAAAACAATTATAGAACAAATGCTTAAAAAAGCATCAGATGAGATAGAAAAACTACTAAATTGTAATCTTGGCAAAGGTATACATGGTTTAATATTTTAATACAAAAAATGATCTTTTTAAAATTTATTATCTCCACAATATATAAGAGAGCCTATATAAGAGCTCAAAAACAGTCTGTTTACCCAGAAAATAGTGTTAAATTTAGATTTGGTCTAAGATTAAGTTTTTATATAAGTCTATTTATGTTTATAATTTATCGTATATCTACAAATGTAATCGGCTTAAATATGGAAATTAGTTTAAATTGTGTCTTAATTATTGCACTTTTATTTATAGTTATATTTGGAATAATATTATCATTAAAATTAGACTTTGAATTGATCAAAAATATTGAATTAACCGCAAAGCAAAAAAACCACAGTAGAATTATCTTACTAATATTAATTTTACTGCTTATAATTCTTTACCCTTAAAAAAAAACTTATGAAACATATACAAAATATATTAATTGTTTTAGTCTCATTTTCAATACAATTAATGAATTCTCAAACAACAAGTAATTATATAACAACAAATATTCAGCCACATTTGCAAGATAAATTTTGGAGCTCTAGTGCAAATGATTCAAATAAAGTTGTTTTACATTTTACACAGAATCAAATTCATTTATATTCATTTGGGAAAAAATTCGCTAGTGATCAATATTACATAACTAATAATAGCTGCGAGGACAATCTACATTCATTTGAAATTGAAAAAATCGGAACTTCATCAACAGGTAATTATATAAAAAACAAACTTTCATGTTATGAAATAGAGTTTTATGCTGATTTATTAAAATTCAGAATGAAAAGAACTTATGAAAATGACACCAAATGGCAAACCTTTTATTTGTTGAACAATCCTTTTACAAACACGCTCCAAAGCGGTGCTTACACCAAAAACAATTGTACCACAGGAGGTCTAGGCTCAACAGTAACCTATACCGTAGTGGCAGGGAAATATATATCTACCGTTTCTCAAGCCGATGCCGATGCTCAAGCACAAGCTGAAATTATAGCAAACGGTCAGAACTATGCAAATGCCAATGGCACTTGTCCCTAGATGGTCCTGCTGCCCCCCGCTACCGCACGAATCCTTTCGTGTGGTTCTTCAAAAGTAAGTATTTTATACTTTTAATGTAGGTAATTTTAAAAAATCTGATCAGTATTTATTTACTAATCAGATTTTTTTTATATAGGTCTAATGTACTATATTTACCCCGAAATTTCGGGACTAACAGGTTTTTCTTGTGAAAAAGCCATAAAACAAATTACTTTCCTAAAAAATAAAAAATTATAAAACAGAATTTTTATATTTGTTGAATATATAAAACAGTAGAATTATGAATACACTAGAATTAAAACAAGAATTACATGAATTTATAAATGAAGGAGACGAAAAATTTGTTAAAATGTTCTATGAAATGGCTAAAGCTTACAGTATTCAACTAGAAAAAGACCAGATGATTGCTGAATCAGAGGACGATATCAAAGCAGGAAAAATTCATAGCCAAATTGAGGTACAAAAAATTATTGAAAGTTGGAAAGAGTAATAAAACCTGTCTATTGGACTTCTCGAGCTATAAAGGATTTGGAAAAAGTGACAAAATTCAACGCAATGCTTCATGGTTTTAAAAAAGCGATAGTCATTGCAACAGAATTAAGACAAAGTACTGAAATTTTAGAAAACAACAATTTTAAAGAAATAGGTTCTATTGATGAAGATTTTGCCCATTTGAAGCATGAATATAGAAAACTATTTCACTATCATTGTAAAATAACGTATAGGGAAGGCAAAACAAAAATTTATATAAACAGAGTTTTTGATACAAGACAAAATCCGAATAAAAACAAATAGAGAAAGCCCCCCGCTGGTCCTAGCAGAAATATCCACAAAGGCTAGGCGGGCTTCAAGCCCGTGCCCACAAGGCGAATCAGCCCAAAAACTACAACCCTAAAAAAGTTGTAGTTTTTTTTGTAAAAACAAGAAACAAACCCTGTTAGTCATCAAAACGCTAACAGGGTTTTTTGCGTAAAATCAAGGCCACAATATCAAAGAGCGATTTTTCTTGTTATATTTACAACAACATATACCACACGAAAGGAATCGGCAGCAAGGAATAAACTAGAATTTATTCTAAAAGAACAGGAAATTTAATCTATTTTATTGGATTTTGAATTGAAATCACACAACGCTAAGGAGTGTTTTTGCATTGGTTAATTTGTATATTTGGAGCAAGAAAATTTATAATAATAATTTCTTATGAAATTAAAATGGACCTTTACCGCAGAAGAAAACTTAATAAATATTACCGATTATATTTTTGGTAGATTCACTAAAATAGAAGTAAAAAAATTTTTGCTGGAAGTTGATAGAGTAATCGGTATTGTTTTGGAATATCCCGAAATTGGAAGTTTTTATAATGAAACGATTTACAGGCATATTTTAATAAGCAAACAAACGTATTTATTTTATAAAGTAGAAAATAACACCGTTTATTTAGTTACATTTTTTAATAATTCCCAGGACCCTCAAAAATTATTAAGCATACTTTATTCTTAAGCGTTCCATAACTTCGTTATGGTCGCTTAGTCTTCCATTTTTTATATCATCTTCTGCTTTCATAAATTCAAGCTTTAGGATTTCATCGGGGTTAGTTAATATTATAATTTTCTCAACTTCATCCACAGTAAAATCATTATCTCTTAATTTTCTATAAAATGTAGCTTGCTTAAGCTCAAGTTTTTTAATAAAAAACTCTGTTTTATAATCACTTTCTTTGATTAATGACGGAATTTTTTTGACTATGTTTTTATAACTTATTACTTCTTTTATCATTTTGTTGTAATTTAATTAAAAATTTTTGATAATTATTTTAAATTTGTCCTGCAAATATAATACATTTTTATTTATATCATAATAATAAATTATTGTCTAAAAAATATCAACATCCCTTATTTTAATATACTTAACAATAATCTTACACTAATTTTTATTATCATTTTTTTAAAATATAGTTATCAAATCTATTCTCAAAACCAGCTCCTCGAAGTGTTCCATATAAAACAGAACATTCTTAAAGGACGTTGTGCTGTGCGATGGTCTCCTGACCTCGTACCCACAAAGTTAAGCGAATATAATAAACCCAAAAACTACAACCCTAAAAAAGTTGTAGTTTTTTATGTTTATATAAACAAGGTTATTGATATAATAATGTTAGATTTGAAGTGATTTTATAAAAGTAAAGGTGTTTAGGAATGGGCACGAAGTCGTGAGACTTCGCATCGGGACAACTCTCCAAAAAAGCTGTCCAATGATAGCAAAGTTAATTGTTCACTAGCCACAGAATGAAAATCAGTTTGTAATTTTCTTGTACTTTTGTATCTCCTTTATATTCAGTTTTCACAAATTTATTTTGGCAATTTATTTAATTCTAAAATTTTAATCATTGTAGGTTCCTTTTTTGCCAATCCTTCACCATCAATTTGTGTAACTTCTTGTGTGAAAATATGTAATTTCTGACTTGCCTTCCAAAGATTTATATCATAATTCGGCTCCCATTGACCAACCGATGTTGTAGTTAAATCCCTAATTTTCCAATCCGAGTTTTCATCGAGTTTTTTATAGGCAAGAGATACTTTATTTCCACGTTCTTTATCATTAAAAAGAAAATATATGGAAAGTGCTTCTTCTTTATCGTCTATTAAAATATCGGGTCTTGAGATAGGAATGCTTTTGGTTCCACCTCCGCCGAGTTGGAAGGCCAATTTGCGAAATCCAGTATTTTCTCTAGTCCATTTACCGTCTTTTTGATACACAATTTGAAATTGTGGAATTCCATTTTCACTCCAATAGGTGCTTATATACGGATTCCCATTTCTGTCTGCCGTCATTGAAGTTTGATTGATTAAACTACTATTTTGCGGAATTTTCCAGGCATATTCAGCTGTGGAGGCAGTTATAGGCAATTGATAGGATTCACCAGTTGACTTTTCCCAAGTGACACCACTATCTTTTGAACGAGCATAACATAGGTCGTGATTGGTCGCCACATCTCCTGTTTCTCTCCAAACCCAAGAAAGGTGGATTACGCCATTATTATCAATACAAGTTTGCCAATAGGCATTTCTTTCCCCTTCCCCGTTTATTAAATTTTGATGCAATTGATCCCATTTTTTACTTTTTAAATGATATGAATTGAGAACCAAATTCCCTTTTCCTGAAGAGCCAGACCTATATAAAAAGAGTAAATTACCATTAGGTAAATTGTAAAATTCAGGATAGGTTACATTTTTCTCATCAATCCCGGTCATAGATTCTTCTTCGCCAAGTACTAAACTTAATGGTTCTTTCCCCTTAGCATAGTGCAGTTTGTTATTGTGATGATCCCAAGAAATATGCAAATAACCATCTCCGTCAATAGCGATACAAATGGTGTTATGAGCATCACTACTCTTCCCTTTATAAGATGTTTTAACTGTTTCCCAATGTTTTGAGTTTGTTTTTCGTTTTCCTAAAACAACAAATCCCTCTTCATTATAAAAAGCGGTAAATTGATATTCTTTGTAAGTGGTCAAAGCGTTTTTTCGAAATTTAACAACATTTACACTATTATTAGACCAACCGTAGCCTAAATTAGTAGTATTAATTTTTGTTGTATTGCAAGCCGAAAAAATAAAAAGTAACGAGTAGAAAACGCAGTTGAATTTAGTTATAGTTATTTTTGAACTCATTTTTTATATTTATTAAATTGGTTATCTACAGTTTCTCCATCTTTCACAAAGAAATAAACCATTCTTCTTGTTTATTTATCAAAGTACCTATTCCAATTTTACTATTTCACTTCCTGCCAATAAATAAGCTCCTGTGCCAAAGTTTTGCCAGCTGCCTTCAGATGCAGGTTCTGGAAAAGCCCCAATATCTTGTACCCAACCGACCATACCATTGTCTTGTTGACATTCTGCCAATGCTTTCCAGGCTTTTTTCACAGCCTTATCGTACTTGGTTTTTTCCAATAATCCGTTGTTGATGCCCCAGGCTAAAGCAAAAGTATAAAAACCACTTCCGCTAACTTCTCCATGCTTATAGGATTCAGGGCTTAGTAAACTCGTTCTCCATAATCCATCTTCCGGTTGTAACTCCAAAATTCGAGCTGCCATTTCCTTGTATAAGTTTTCATAAAAAGGACGGTGTTTATAGTCTTTTGGCATATCATCTAAAATCAATGCTAAACCAGCAAATACCCATCCATTTCCTCTAGACCAAAACACTTTTTTACCGTTAGGTTCTTTCATGTCTTTTTCAGATCCTGTCCAAACAAATCGTAAATCTCTAGCAAAAAGTCGCTCATTTTTATCATATAATTGATTGTAAGTTTGCATATAAAAAGTATGCATAACGTCTAGATATTTGTAATCATTGGTGTGCTTGGCATACAAATTTATAATTGGTGGTGCCATAAACAATGCATCACACCACCACCATAATATGTTTTTATCTTTATCCTTATCTGTTCCATCTTTCCAGCTGTTTGGTTGATATAGATGGGTATTAATAAAGTCTTCGGTAGGTTTTAAATTCACAAAATCTTTTCTACCAAAAGCCATATCTGCATAGATATAACAATAAGAAATTGTAACGTCATCAGCGTGGTACAGCCTATCAAAAGTTTGCCACTTGTTTTGATACCCTCTATTTTTTATAGCTGCTTCATAAATTTTGTCTTTGGTCGCTTTGTGGGCTCTTGAAACACCTATAAAGTAAGCTCCTTCAGTCCAATCTGTTGGGGCAATTGCGAAAATCGGATGTGCTTGCTGCCATTCTAAAGCCTTAATCATAGAAGCTTTAATTTCTAGTTTGTCCAATGGCTTTTGGGCTACTATTTTTTGCGAAACCGAACAATTAAAAAACGTTATTACTGCCAAAAATTTTAGTGCTGATGTTTTCATTTTTTTTATTTTAGTTAATTTTAGAAAGGCATTTCAAGAAGAGTAAAAATTAATTTTATATCCTTGATTAAAATTTGTCTAAAAATATAAAAAGAAACTATTGTAGTTATCCTGTTGTGTAGGGTAAAACAAAATTTTTTAAAAATATTTCATTTTATTCAAAATAATTTAAATATTTTAGGATAGTGCAGGACAGTTAGCTGTTTCATAACATATATTTTCGTAGAAAAAAATTGTAAATCTTCCTGAAGATTATTATTTTAGTTCAGCAAGAAATTATGCAGGATTAGAATAGGAGTTAGAAGCAATTTTTTTAGATTTGTTTTAGTTACTCATTGGAGTGGGAAAAGAATGCACCCAAGCGACAACGAACGGACGAAGTAATTCTGCGCTATCGTATCGAGGGGAAAGTTTTACATATCCGAGCGATTGGGTATATTAATTTTACGATAACTATATAAAAATGAAAAAAACAGGACTACTATTTATTTTGACATTAATGGTGAATGCCTTTGCCATTTCACAAGAAAAAAAAGATTATACCAAAGAATCAAAAACGGAATTTACACAGCGAGTGAAATGGTTTAAAGATGCAAAATACGGGATGTTTATACATTTTGGCTTGTATAGTCAGTTGGGCGGAGTTTGGAAAAAAGATACAATAAGTGGATATGCTGAATGGATACAAGCAAGGGCTGATATTACTGCACAGGATTATGCTATGCTTACCCATACTTTTAATCCAAAAGATTTCGATGCAAATAAGATTGCTCTATTAGCAAAAGAAGCTGGCATGAAATATATAGTCATTACCACCAAGCATCACGAAGGATTTTGCCTTTGGGATAGCAAATACACCAATTTTGACGTGGCTAGTACGCCATTAAAAGGAAGGGATATTCTGGCCGAGCTTAGCGCTGCTTGTAAGAAAAACGGACTTAGATTCGGCACATATTACAGTATTATAGACTGGCACGATAGTAGTCAACAACGCAATGATACAGGCGAAAAATTCTGGAACCAATGGGGGCAAGTACAAATGAAAGCAGGCAAGCGTGGTGAGTATATCAGCTATATGAAAAATCAAGTAAAGGAGTTGATAGAAAATTATGATAGCGACATTTTATGGTTTGATGGAGATTGGGTTGAATGGTGGAATAATGATGTAGGAATTGATCTTTATAATTACATAAGGGAGTTAAAGCCCGATATCATCATCAACAACAGGGTGGGTAAACGTGAATCGTTTAGAATGGACTTTGGAACTCCAGAACAAAAGCATATAATAGAAAAAGTGGATTATGAATGGGAAGCGTGTTATACTTTAAACAATTCCTGGGGATTTAAAGTAAATGACCAACATTGGAAATCTCCTGAAACAATTTATAGCAAGATTAGGGAAATCAATAGCAATGGAGGTAATCTATTACTAAATATAGGTCCTGATGGAAATGGTGATGTACCGCCAAAATCAATTGAAATTTTGTTGGAAGTTGGTAAAAAACTTAATAATGCAAAATAATCAGTTTGTTGAATGATTGTAGTATAGAATAGTGTAAATAATTTTTTGTCTTTCAAACTACTTTTATTAATTCCAGTAAAAAGGTAAAGTCATTTAAAACTATTTTTGTTTAAATATTGAAGGGATTTTTAAAAAATATTTATGATTTATTCTGGTCTTTTTAAAATTATTCCAACAACATTTGAATCATAATTCATATAGCTATACCATGGTCCATATAGCCATAATAACACTTTATATCCTTCATCCGAAACCACTATGGGTCTAATATTTCGGTAAGGGGATTTAGATGTTATTGCTTTCCATTTTATATTTAGAGAAGTGTCGTTGGGTCCAATTTTAGCAAAGTAAATTTCGTGGTTGCCTCCTAAATCTTCCCCTGTTGACGGGTTGACATCTGTCGAAATATATACGTTTGTAGGATCTTCAGGATCAAAAGCAAGTAGCCCAGTGTAACTGCTTTCCACTTTATACAAACATTTACCTGCGAATGCTATTTCTCTATCGTTCCATTTTTGACCATCCCAAGATGTTATTTTAAATCTATGGTCGTTATCATTTAAATAAAGGGTGTACCCAATAATTGGATTGTTGTTTTTGTCTTTTGCCATTGCACAAGTCCAAGCACTATTTGGAACACTTTCGTCGGTTGGAGATTTCTCTTTGGTGTTGCTACCCGTGTATAATTTTTCGGCTGAAGATGAAAATAAAGGGCCGTCTTTCAGACTTTTTATTAATGTTCCGTCTGCTTTATAAAAATTATTATTAGAAAATGCTGCATAATACAAGTTGTTTCCATAGTTTCTAGGATGTGCATCAGTGTACGAAATACCAATAGTATTTTCGTCTATTTGCAAATATCTAGGGTATGGACGCTGAAATCCTTGAACATCGTTTGAGATAAAATGGGTTCTGTTTTCCCAAGTTTCTCCGTAATTGGATGAAGTAATAAATGTGGGATTAAAATTTAATCCATCTCTGAAAAAATTATATAATTTTTCTTGATTTTTTATGTAATACAGGTTCATATAAGTAACCCCCATTGTTGCAGTATATTCGTGTTCGAAGGTTTTTACCGCACTCCATTTTAAATAATTGTTGGGTTCAGAAATGGAGGAATAGTGTTTTTTTTCTTTGGCGTGTTTCGCCCAAACTGCCAATATGCTTTTATCAGGTCTAGTAAATAAGGCTGGCACATTATGGTCGTCTGCGCCAATACTTTTATCTAAAACCAAGATACTATCTAAACGTTCTTTTTTTAAATCGAAAATGCCTAAACGAACATCGCCACTTTGTCCGCTAAGACCTGCAATTATTAGTTTATTATTGCTAATTGTAACTCTTGGGTCTTGATACCAGCACCAACCCCCGTCTTGCATAAATGTGGTGTTTTTTGTGCTTTTGGCTACAGGGTAAAACGTATTGATGTATTTGTACATTTCAGAACCGGCCGACAAAAAACCACCAATATTGAAACTAGAAGTGTACTCTTTAAATTCATCTGACTTTTCAGAAAGTTTAAGCTCTCCTTTTGCATTGACTTGTTTCGCAATTTTGTCCCAAGCCTTCAATAAGACGGGTTCATAAGTTGCTCTATCTAGTAAACCATTTGCAATACCCCAAGCTATTCCATAAACAAAAAATGAGGTTCCACCAATTTCTAAATTTTTATACTCTTTTTTATCGCCAAGCAAACCTTCACACCAAGTAGCATCTTGCTGTTGTGTCGTTTTTAAGGTTTCAGCCATTTGCTTAAAAATAGCTTCATAGAAAGTTTTCCTTTGCCAGTCTTTTGGTAAGTTTGGAATTAGAAGTGCTAGACCCGCAAAAACGCCCGCGTTGCTGAGAGACGAAAATTGTTTGTTTCCGTTTTTTTCTTTCTTTTCAAAATAAGAGCTATTGCGAAAAAACAATTGCGATTCTTTGTCCCATAAATTCGTGTACGCTTTTTGGTATTGCCTATCTAAATAGTCTAAATAAATTGCCGTACTATCTTTTTTTATTTTAGATAACTTTGCCAAAACAGCTGGTTGCAGAAAGAGTTCTTCGCTTGATTTCCATTCCCAATCTTTATTTTGGTTGCTATTTATTAGTGCATTTATTAGTGTTTTTGTCGGAACTAAAAGTTGCTTTCTACTTAAATGCGGTTGTTCATTAATGCTTAAATAGCATTGGCTTACCGAATAATCATCAATTTTGTTTTTTTGTTCGTGAGTTTTCCAGTTGTTTCTTTCGCCTGTTTCAATGAGCCAATTAATGTATTTTGGATAGTGAGACGCCTGACTAAGTTGAAAAATACCCATATATAGCATAGCATTTGACCAATGTAAATCACTTTCTTTTAAATCATTTGATGATTTGTCTCTATTTTCGGCGCTATTATATTCACGATTCATTTCCCAATTGGCTACTTTTTCGGTTATTTTAATAACCTCGTTTGCCGATGGTACTTTGTTCCGTTTTTCTAAAGTGAAACCAAAAAATAAAAGAACGCTAAAAAGCACTAAAATAAGTTTGAAAGATTTCATTTTATTTTTAATAGGTATTTAATGAAGTGATTTAAACTTTTTCCATTTGCTAAAAAATTTGTCTTTTGCATCCACTTTTTGCCTTTTTTTCGTTCCGTAGCCCAGCTATGCTCCCGATATCTATCGGGATAAAAAAGACTTCAATTGGCTACAAAATCCTAAATTTTAGCTTCGCTCAGTTCGGCAAATGCCTCGGGTCGCTAAAATGCAAAAAGTTTAAATCACTTCAATGTAAATATAAGTTTTAGCTAATTTTTTAAAAATAGTACTTTCGCATTTTCTGATGAATTCACTTCAGCTTTTTTATTTGAAAAATCAATATAGGCTGAAAAAGGCAGATTATTGGTTGTATTTACCTCAAGGTCTATATTTTTAAAATACATGCCATCCCCAATGTAAATACTTTGAATTATATTCTTTTCACTATAGGTTATCACGGCAAAGCTTCCTTTAAAATTTAGTCCCAATTCTTTATTTATAAAATCAGAATCATGAGCTTGATTGATAATGTATTGGGTAATTAATTCGTTATTTACCTTACTTATTACTTTAAAACCTTGAAACACGCTATTGTTTTCAATTTTATTAACCGATTGAATACCACTTTTTGATTTACTGTCAAAAGTAGGTTCATAAATCACTGCAAAAGGATTGCTCCAAGCTTCTCCTTTTTGTCGAATAACCACCGTAGGTGTGGGTAATTTATCATAAGGTTTTGGTGCTTCAAAAGTATTTGGCGCCATAACGGTAGTGTATTCTCTATTCTTGTTACCAGCGATATAGAGTTTCATATACCTTTTATTATCTGTTGGCTTATTAATTTCAAATGTTGCTTTAACATCCGATTCATAAACGTTAGAAGAGGCTACATTTTTAAAGTAATGCCATCCTGGATTTCTATATTGTCCGTTTTGCTTCCAAACTATATTTGCATTTGCCATATAGCGTTGATCATCGGGATTTAAAGTTAAATCTTCGTTTTCAAATTTGAGTTCATCACCAAAATTATGATACAGATAGTCGTGATATTCATTAGGAAGTATGGACTTAGAACGGAAAACATCGACATAATAGCCTGAAGTAGGGGAGGTGCGAATTAAGGCAAGAGTACGTTCCTGTTTTGCTTCGGCTTTATCGCCTTTATCATCTAAAAAGTTGGTTCTCGTAAAGGAATGGTTAGGAGATAGCGCCTTTTTTAATGGCATAGGTTCCATAGCAACCAACTCGGTTGAATTCATCCCAAGACCGACCCATCCGCCTTGTCCTTGACTAGCACCATTAACAATTACCGTATTATGAGCTGCAAATAAACGGGAGTAGTTTTCGTGTAATTCGGTTCTATAGGCACCATGTCCGTGATCGACACCAAGAACTCTTCCTAATCCGTATAATTCCATATCCATACCGCTTGCATGACCATGTACCATGTGACCACCACCGACAAAACACATCAATCCATTGTCAGATTTATTAGTGGAACTTAAATTTCGTTGCAAAAATATCCCAGCATGGGTAAAGGTATCTGTTCTTGGTAAAACTGTATTTTCTAAAGAGTATTCTTTAATTTCGTCCAGCCATAATAGTTCTGTTGGAGTATAATATATAGTAATTGAACCTGAACGCTCACCTACTTTTTCTCTTTTATAATCCCCCGATTTTAGTCCTTGAGTAAGGAGTGGACCAAATTTATCCGTAATCTTGGCAACATTATCTTGCTGTCCTAAAATATAGGCCATATCATAATATCTGTAAGGAGTACTAAAATTACGCATTCCATCGCCAAATCTAATTATTTGATTATTAGGATAGCGAATACTAGTCCATCTGTCTAAAGAAAATGGTATTTTATAATACTTTTCCCCTAATTTTAAACTAGGGTTATACTTGTTCAAAATAATCATTAAACGAGTTGAAAAATTGGCCACATCGTTTGAATATTGCGAGGTTTCTGGAAAAACATCGCCATCAT
>Ga0316607_1000252_pt1 | contig 21068 bp, 19 predicted proteins | sample MIS2016062E_MG_FD_207674 | JGI IMG/M metagenome (GOLD analysis project Ga0316607, IMG submission 207674) | Microbial mat bacterial communities from Middle Island sinkhole, Lake Huron, Michigan, United States - MIS.2016.062E | ecosystem: Environmental > Aquatic > Freshwater > Lake > Sediment...
CGATCGCCTTCTGCTAGCACTAAAATATCTTCCCGGACGACTTCTCGCCCCGCAATCCGTTTTCGCTCCCCATCTCGAATCACTAAGGCGCGAGGACTGGAAAGATCGCGCAAGGCTTCTAGGGCGTGTTCGGTTTTGCCTTCCTGGTAAAGGCTGATCCCCGCGATCAAAAAGACGAATCCTAACAAAATTAGGGCTTCTTGTAGGTCGCCTAAAATCCAATAAATGACACCACCGCCGACTAGCAAGAGAAAGATTGGATCTTGAACGATCTCCCAGGCGATCGAGAAAAGATTGCGCGATTGTGCTGAGGGGAGTTCATTGTAGCCTTCGTCTTTGAGTCGGGCGATCGCGTCTTGTTCAGATAAGCCAGTTACGGTATTGATATCAACTGGTGAAACCATAATTTGTTTTTTGATAACTTTTTTTGATAACATTGATAGAATCAAGGAAATCGGATCATGCATCAATCAAAACAGTAATTCAATACTAACTTTACGCAGGTTTCTGCAACAGATCTACCATAATTTTTAAACTCAGGTATTCTGTGGATTTAAGTTGTTTTTCGAGATGAGCTATGTGAAATTGAGGAAACATTATTATATAGATGGCACTACTGAACAATTTTGACCCCATCTTTTTTGCCTCTTGCGTAAATTCGCCATATATAAGGCTTTGGGCGGGGCTCTCACCCGTCAAATACCTCTTGCATAAATACTTAAATTGTCATGTTTATCGCAGTCAAAAATAGGCGCGTGATTCTTCAATCCAGGAGCGTTTCGTTCAGTATGACATTATTTTGGGACTTTTGCAAGCGGTATATTGATTTGAGCCTCAGTGGATTCCTTTTTAGAAGTAGGCCGCCTATGAAACCACATAGAAAGTCCAGTAAAAAGTAATATGAACAAGCCCATCGCATTCAGGAAGGGATAAATGACTTCTAGATTAAGTGCTCCAAACTGTCCCTTGTGCCAATGTAATAACCATTTAAACCCATCTTCTTTGCCTGCCAAATCAACTATCTGATAAACCGTTCCTGTAATGGTTGTCAGCAACAGAGGTAACAACATAATGGGAGCAAGTGTGCGATGAAGATGGCGAATATCTTGAAAATATTGGCTGTTATTTTTGGCGGTTGTCATCAAATAATTTCCTTGATGTGTGGGGAGATAAAAAATGAGTTCATTTTACCTTTTTGATCGAGGTGGAATTAAATAGAAGATTACTGTAGAGTGGGCAATGCCCACCCTAGGGTTTAATCTTCACCAGGCCCTGAGTTTGTTGCCTTTATTGCAATTTATCCGCTGTCAACTAATGCCCCTACAAGCTGGGTTGAATCGTGTCTTGCTTCTCCATAGTTTCCGCAGCAGTTTCAGCATCTCGTCTGGTGCAAATCGCTTCCAAGGTTGCTTTTTCTGCTTCTTCTATCGCCGCCATTGCTAATAAAATCGCTGTATTTGCATAGTCTTCAGCTTGCTCTGCCCGATGTTCGAGTTTCGTGAGTTCGCGACTCGCTTTCCATTCCTCGATATTCGATTTCACCTCAGATTCTTTTTCTTCAAATTGAGTTTTGAGCTTGGCTCGGTACTCATCGAATTCTTGTTTCTTAGCCTCTAGCTTTGTCTTCACTTCGTCGAGTTTCGATTGAATCTCAGCTTGAGTTTTCTTCGGCGCAGATTGAATGCTTTCCTTCAGAGATTTTGCTCGATCTTCAACTGCTTCTAAATTGTCATGAAGTTGTTTGGTGAAGTTGTCAATTGCAATACTCATGATGATGCCTCTAGTATGTTGAGTTTCTAAAATTAGTCGAGAGTGTTATTAAATGACCAGCCAGCTATAAAAGTCGTTGTTGTCAATGACCTCGTTGACTTTACTGGTGAAAACTGAAATAACTCCTTTATGATTTCAGGATGCGGAGTTATTGCCATCTATCTTAGGTTTGAGATGTGAATATCTTGAGAGGTAGATCTAGCCGTCGCCCCTGTTATGACATTGATGATGGCTTCCACCCTTAATAGTTAAGCATCTTGACGAATGACTCCTGACTCCTGGTGCATCGCAAAAATAGTGTGAACGAGTAACCATGACCCAATAATCGTTACCACTGCCAGAATTACCTGGGGAATCACTACACTGATATCCTTTTCCAGTAATTTTTATTCTCCTTCTTCTTGGTTGGAAGTATCTTCTGGAAACCGAGTAGAATCCTCCGGTGGTTGAGATGAGGCCATGCGTTTTTGCTCCTGGGATACCCATTCCCATGCAATCAAACAACCTAGGGTTAAACCTGCTAGCATTAGTGCCAATGTCCATGAGAACTGACTGGGAAATTGGCGATCGATCCAGATTCCTAGCGCCATTCCTAACAAAGTTGGTACGACAATTGACCAACCGACTAAGCCGGCGAAACCTAAACCAAACCAAACACCGCCATAGGGTTTTGCTTGGCGAGCATAAATCTTGCGTCGTTCTTTATTGCCGATCGCCTTGGTGAAGGTATACCAAGGCGATCGCGACTTACGCGAGTGAGGATCTGGGTTATTCAAAGATATTCTCCTAACTCGATAAAGCGCCGAATCGTGCTGACTTCTAGCTTTGCTAAGACTGAACGTGCTGTTGTTTCCCGTTCATCAATTAAGCGAAACTGTTGCTCAACGGTTTGTCTCAAAATTCCCAAATCGCCACCTTTGACAGCGTGTTGGGTTGCGACTGTTACCCGATCGCCATGTTTGATCAAAATCCCTTGATCGATCGCTAAAAATTCTTCTTGTCCTTGTGGCGAGACAAAGGATAACAGACTTGGTATGAGCGTCGCGACAAAATCTAAATGACGAGGAAGCAAGCAAAACATCCCATTCTCCGCTTCCGCAATTACTTTGAGCGCGCCTGTTTCGAGCATGATTTTAGTGGGCAAAACAACTTTGAGCCGCATTTCTGAACGCATTTCTGAACGCATTTCTGATTGCGAAGAAGTCATGATTTTGTCTCCATGTTTCAGAGTTTAGATCCCCCTAAATCCCCCTTAAAAAGGGGGACTTAATCAATTCTCCCCCTTTTTTAAGGGAGTAGGGTGTGAGTAGGGTGTGAGTAGGGGTTGAGTAGGGGGAAAGCTAGGGGGGGATCTCTTCAGCTTCATCAATTGTGCCGATCATGTAGAGCGATCGCTCTGGTGCATCGGAAAACTCGTCATTGAGAATACGATCGCATCCTGCGATGGTATCGCTCAATTCTACTACTTTCCCGATCAAACCTGTAAACTGGGTAGTCGAAAAGAAAGGTTGAGTGAGAAAACGTTCTAAACGTCGCGCTCGATAAACGACTTTGCGATCGCCGATCGATAATTCTTCTAAGCCCAACATCGCGATGATATCCTTGAGTTCTTCATAGTTAGCAAGGGTTTGGCGGACTGCTTGAGCAACCTGATAATGGCGATCGCCAACGATATGAGGCATCAACATTTTGGAATTTGATTGCAGCAAATCCACGGCGGGATAGAACCCTTCACTCGACCGTTTGCGTGACAATACAATCGAAGCTGACAGATGCGAAAACGCATGAACAGCAGAGGGATCAGTGAAATCATCGGCGGGTACATAAATTGCTTGAATGGAAGTAATCGCCCCCGCCGATGTGTTGCAAATACGCTCTTCTAGTTGCGCGAGTTCGGTGGCGAGAGTTGGTTGATAGCCTACCCGCGAAGGTAGTTGTCCCATCAGCCCTGACACTTCTGCACCTGCTTGGATAAAGCGAAAGATATTATCGATCAACAGCAATACATCTTGTTGGGTGCGATCGCGAAAATATTCTGCCATCGTCAATGCTGCATGACCTACCCGAAATCTGGCTCCCGGTGGTTCATTCATCTGTCCAAAAACCAAGACAGTGTTTTGGAGAACGCCCGTTGCTTCCATTTCTTGATATAGATCGAGAGCTTCGCGACAGCGTTCGCCAATTCCACAAAATAAACTCACGCCTTGGTGCTGCTTGACCATGTTATGAATCATTTCTGTGATTAGCACGGTTTTACCAACACCTGCACCACCAAGCAACCCCGCTTTACCGCCACGTTCCAACGGTGCCAGCAGATCGATCGCCTTGATGCCAGTTTTGAGGATTTCGGCTTTGGTGACTCGCTCTGACAAGGCGATCGGCGTAGCATGGATCGATCGCCATTCGCCACCTGAAATAGATGCTTTACCATCGATCGCTTCACCAAATAGGTTTAACATTCTCCCTAATAGGCGATCGCCTACTGGAACTTGCAACGGGTGCTGCGTATCAATCACAATCTCGCCGCGTGCCAAACCTGCGGTTGGTGCAAGGGCGACACCCCGCACCACCTGAGCGCTGAGATGGGAAACTACCTCGATCGCAATATTTCCTGTTTTTCCTGTTTGCAACTGGCTATAGAGCTCTGGCAACCGTTTGGGGAAATGGATATCGATGATGCTGCTACGCACAGAGATAACAGAACCAAGATTTTGCTCTTGGGAATGATTTGAGAGGGAAGATGATTTAATGCTTTGATTTCCATTCATCTGATGTCATCACTCGTTTAGTTCCGATGGTGTCCTAGTTACAATCTGATGGGAGCTTTCTTTTGAGCGATCGCAATTAGAGAATGTTTGAGAAATTAACGCGACGATAGATTTCTTGCATGGGAAGTTCTATATTTAAGCTCTGCAAGGTAAGTATCTGATCGAGCCGATCGCAAATTTGTAATTCCCAGCGATCTCCTTGATCGAGCTTGTGATATTGCTCAACATAGGGTTCGATTTGACTAACGAGCAGATATTCACAAAAGCTGGGAATAGAGCGATATTTTCTAAACTTATCGCCGCGATCATAAGCTTCAGTAGAAGGAGATAGAACTTCCACAATCAGTAAAGGATTGAGAATTTCATCTGTACGATCGGCATTAAATTCTGGCTCACCATTAATTACAAGGACATCCGCATAGGTGCCATGATTAAAACTTGGAATCCAGAGCCGCATATCGCCATTGTAGACCTGAAAATTTGTATCACGGACGGCCTTATTTAGACAAGTTGTTATGTCTACGGCAATCCTACTGTGAGTTGCTGTTCCTCCTGGCATAGTTATAACTTCTCCGTTGCAATATTCATAACGCTCTTCAGCAGTCTCGGCGATCGCACGATATGCTTCTACAGTCATGGGAATTTTAGATCCCTCGCCAGTCGCGGGACTCGATCTAGATTCGGTCGATCTATTTGGCGGTGTCGGTGTAACTTGAGCAGATGTGATTAAAAGAGTCATGATCGTACCTCTGAGATACTATACCGATTAATTTTACATCCGATTTTGGCGATCGCAGAATGTTTGAGAAGTCCTACCTTTGCATCAACTCAAAGCCTGAAATAATTTCTAGCAATTCACCTGTAATTGCAGATTGGCGTTCTTGTTGAAAACGACCATTAAATTCTGTGAGCCGATCTTCGATGTTTTTTTCAGCAACTTGCATAGAAGCAAGACGGCTAGCATTTTCGCTCGCAAGAGACTCACCAAACGCCCGATAGAGCGAAATAAAGAAATATTGTCGTAATAGAGACGCAACCAAAGCATCACTCGGCATAGTAAAAGTCGGTATTGTCCGCGATCGCCATGTTTGGCTTTCGATATATTGCAGCCAAGCGCGATCGAGCGGCAATAATTGCAACTTGTATGGCTCATAAAACATATTGGAATGTAAGTGGTTGTAGAACAAGAGGATGCGCGCAACTTGCTGGCGATCGCGCCACGTAGCAATATGCAACAAAATTTCTTGCACCATTGACGTGATCCCCGCTAGGGAACTTGGCATGACGAAAGTCTGCTCGATCGCATAGTCTGCGGTTTCTAAATGGGTGATCAGTCTTGAGCCGATCGCGAAAATCGCAAGTTGTTCTTGTGCGATGTTCAACTTCTCTAATTCGGCGATCGCATAGCGGCTAATCTGTTCATTAAATTGACCACACATTCCTTGCTCAGAGCCAAAGATCATCACGCCGCAACGACCAACAGAACCATTCAAAAGGGCGCGTGGGTAACAGGCGGGGCGATCGCCATTAGTATATGTGGGCGCCATTGCAACGTGCAGAGCCATTTCGATGGTACGGTTATATTCAGCAAGGGAAACAACCGCCTGTTCGTATTGATGGATATTTACCGCCGCTAATACTTTCATCATTTTGACTACGGATCGCAGCTCTTCGGCAGTGTGGATTTGGCGTTGGAGAAACTCAAGAGATGACATAGTTACACCTCTAAAACTATGGCGATCGCATTTTCGGCAATCTTGAGTAAGGCATGGCGATCGGCATCAGTCAATACAGATCCGCTTTCGATTTGCAGGCTCATATCGGGTAACTGAGTAGATATGGCTTGGGCGATCGCTTGCTCGGCAATGGCAATTTTGGCGATCGGGACGCGATCGAATAAACCTGCTGTCACCGAAAGCAACACAGCGATTTGCACAGCCGCCGCCATTGGTGCATATTGCTTTTGTTTGAGAATTTCACGCACCCTTCGCCCACGTTCTAACGTGAGACGAGTCGATTCTTCTAAGCGCGTACCAAAGCGAGAGAAAGCCTCCAGTTCTTCAAATTGAGAATAGGAAAGACGCAAATCTCCAGAAACAGAACGATAGGCTGGGAGTTGAGTTTTGCCACCAACTCGTGAAACCGATTTACCGATTTCGATCGCCGGTAATACTCCCTTTTGAAAGAGAACTGGCGAAAGATAAATCTGTCCATCGGTAATCGAAATTAGATTAGTTGGAATATAAGCAGCCATGTTTTGCGCTTCTGTTTCGAGGATTGGCAATGAAGTTAAGGAACCACCACCACGTTCAGCATTGAGATGGGTAGAACGTTCGAGTAAGCGCGAGTGAATGTAAAAAATATCCCCTGGGTAAGCTTCGCGTCCGGGAGGGCGGCGCATTAAGAGCGATAGTTCTCGATAGGCGCGAGCATGATTAGTCAGGTCATCGTAAACGATTAGTACATCGCGCCCTTGATCTGTAAAATATTCTGCCATTGCAGTCGCGGCATAGGGCGCGACAAACTGTAATCCCGGTGGTTCTTCTCCTGCTGCCATTACGACCGTTGTATAGGCCATTGCGCCCTGTTCATAGAGGTCGGCAATCAGCTTGGCAACAGCGGCACTGCGCTGTCCGATCGCACAATAGATACAGAGAATATTTTTGCCTTTTTGATTGATGATTGTATCGAGGGCGAGAGCGCTTTTACCTGTTTGGCGATCGCCTAAAATCAATTCTCTCTGTCCGCGTCCAATCGGAATCAGGGCATCGATCGCTTTAATTCCTGTTTGCAAAGGCACATTCACGGGCGATCGATCCATGATTGGAGGAGCATCACGTTCAGCGGGACGACGCCCTGAAGTTCGCACCGCGCCTTTACCGTCGAGGGGACGACCAAGAGGATCGATCACTCTTCCCAGCAGCGTGTCGCCCACGGGGACATCGAGAACTTTGCCAGTGCGCCGCACTTCCGTACCTGACTGAAGTTTATCGCTAGAATCCAGTAGAATTACCCCAACTTCGTCGGGATCGAGGTTAAACACCATCCCCAGACTGCCGCCAGCAAAACGGACAATTTCTTCTGACTGCACATGAGGCAAACCGATGATTCTAGCAATTCCTTGCCCAATTGATTGTACAATCCCGATCTCTTGCGATCGCAATTTCGCTTGATGGCGATCGAGAACTTGAGCATAAAGTGCAAAAGTATCTTGTAAAACTGTCTGTAAAGCTTCTTCTGTTTGGTGCATCATGCTTCCTCATAATTTGTCGAAGCTAACGGTGGCTGAGCGAATTCGAAGCTAACGTTGGCTGAGCGAAGCGTGGTTCGACTACGCTCACCAACCGTCGCACGCTCGCGTAGTCGAAGTGTTCGACTACGCTCACCAACCGTCGCACGGTGGCTGAGCGAAGTCGAAGCTAACATTATTTCTAAACCGTGACCGATTCTTCTGCAAAAACCGTAACTAAATTCTCGGTAATTGTATCTAAGTAAGCATCTATACTCCACGCGAGTTTATAGCCAGTGCCGCGCAATTCAATTCCACAAATTAGATTAGATTGGATTTCACAAGTCAGCGCGATTTTGTCTGAACCCACCGCGCTGAAGTAATCTTGCAAAACCCTAGCGATCGCTTCACAAATATCCGTCGGTAGCGTGAACGTACTCACCAACGTCAAGGGAATGCTATCTTTTGTGGAAGTAGTTAATGTCGTCACCAATTCAGCACGCTCTGGTTCAGTCAAATCTCGCAACCTTTGCAAAAATATCCTGGCAATCTGCGTTTCTAATTCCGACTCTGCCAAGTCAGTCAACACTCGCCGCACAGTTGTCTGTAATTGCTGGATGGTGCGATAGGATACCTCCCGCAAAAAAGCATCTCTCTGACGTTGGAGAATAGATTGCCATTGCGATCGCTCTGTCACCACAGACTCCTGTATTTCTTTTAATAAGCGTTGGCGAGTTTGCTCCGCTTCTAATTTTGCTTGGGTGAGCAATTCAGTCTGTTGGGCGGCTAAGTTATGCTGCATTTCCTGATAACGTTCGACCTCCTGTTGTGCTTCTTTTTTTTGTTGTGATGCTGACAACAAGCGATCGCCGATCGTCTTTTCGCGACGTTCCATTGCCTGTGTAATCGGTTTATAGAGCAAGCGTTGCAGCACAAAAATTAACACAAAAAAGTTGACAATTTGCGCGAAGAATGTAAACCAGTTAATCTCCACCTCATCAGCCTCCTACTTTGGCGAATGCACCGATCGCATAGTTCCAAAATGGATTAGCAAATAGCAGAATTAGCGAGATCACAAAGCAATAAATTGCCACGGATTCGATAAAGGCTAAGCCTACAAACAGAGTGCGGGTGATTGTATTCGCTTCGTCGGGCTGTTGGGCGATCGCGCTGAGAGCTTGAGCAACGGCTTTACCTTCACCGAGAGATGGGGCGATCGAGCCGATCGCCATTGTCAGACCCGCCGTTAAGATTGACACAGTGCCAATAATTCCAACTAAAAGTGATAGAGATTCATTCTGAGCCATGATTTTCGTTACTCGCAGAACCAATATAAACAACTGCTAAAATTGCGAAAATATATGCCTGAATTAAGCCAGTCAACAAGCCTAAAGCCTGCATAATGATGGGAAAAAAGAAGGGCGCGATCGAGATTAAAATTGCACCAATCATTCCTTCACTCATCACATTACCAAACAATCGCACTGCTAGAGCTAAAGTCCGCGAGAGTTCGCTGATTATATGAAAGGGTAATAAGATCGGACTTGGTTCTAGGTAATGGCGGAGGTATTTCCAGATTCCTTGCTGACGAATACCAAAAACGGGAACAGCAAAAAATACGGATACCGCGAGGGCGGCAGTGGTGGAAAGTGAGCCCGTGGGCGGGTGATAGCCAGGAACGATCGCTAAGAGATTGGAGGTAGCAATAAAAATAAACAGAGTTCCCACAAAGGGCAAATAGCGATCGGGATTTTGTCCACTGGTTTGCTGAATCTGCTCGCGTAAACTGACAACCAAAACTTCCAGCAGGTTTTGCCAATGGGATAACTGCGGGTCAGTCGAGAGTTTGCGTGTCACCAGCCAAGCGCCAATTCCTAACAGCAACATGATCATCCATGTGAAGACCAAAGTGGCGTTAATTGTCACGAATTCCCACTGCCAATAGACGATCGCATCTGAACTAATATGCATTGAGTCTCCTGGGTAATTTCTGCTGCAACTTGTTAATCATGCGATTGCGTACCCAAATGAACGCGCCTACGCCAACGAGCAGATGCCAAATTGCGTATTCTTGGGCGATCGCTAGCACCAAGGCAAATCCGGCGATCGCGATCGCTAGTCGCCCAAAAAAGCTGCCAAACATTAACAGAATCGGGTTTTGGGCTGTAGGTAATTTTTGCACCGTCATCCACAAGCCACGAAAGTAGAGATTTCCCAGCAAAATTCCTAATATGAAAGTAACAGGTAAAAACAAGAGGCTGTTCATGGTAATCTCCTAGCAGCGGATTTGGGAGCAGTCAAAAAAGCAGAGCCTTGAATTGTAGAATGAGTCAGAGTAATTTATGGATTGATCAAATAGCTGTTTCTATCTCTCTATTTTAGTCTAAACTTAACTGCTTTAATCCCTCTAAAGTCAGAGATTATGGCTAAGCAGATTTCACCGTTACTTGATTACTGGCTCTCAAGCATTACCCTTACCTGCAAAAGCTCTGGATATTTTTCTTCGCTGACCTTTGGATATAGCAACCGCCAAGGCGGTTAGGGCACTTTAGTCATTGCTTCCTGAGCGGAGCGTCGCCCTGAGCCCTTCGACGCAGTTTACCCTGAGCGTAGTCGAAGGGCTCAGGATAAACTCCGTCGAAGGGTCGAAGGGAGCAATGACCTTCTTCGCCTTGGCGACTGCTATACTTAAGATTCACTTCCTTCAACTGGTTGTAAATGATGCCAGCTACTACAAAGCGAGTCAACCATTTATGATCTGCTGAGAACAGGTATCAAGGGGCCTATGCTGTGCTGGTGTGATTGAACATACAGCAGATTCCACCTTTATGAAGTACACCCTGATCGCTCCCCCTATGGACACCGCTACCTGTCCTTCTTCCTATCAACTTGGTGATAGTGCCAAGCATTCCTGCTCCGTTGGCCGGAGCAATTTCTATCGATCGCCTCTCCCGATGCAAATGGTTGAAAGACTTTTAATTCAGCAACTTAAACATCCTCCTATTCCTAGGGTTCTTTCGTAAGTCCTAATTTAGCTAAATCAGTTAATTCCATAATGATATCCGTTTTAAAATTCAGCACTAAATCTTTGAGGGCATTCGCGATCGCCCCTTGAGAAGTAGGTATTTGTTCAATTAATTCCAGCAGGACATCCGCATCACAATAGTAAGCCGCCTCATACATTTGTTGTAACCATTCGGGGGGCATTATTGCTAAAGCATCTCTAGACAATTCAATCCTCGTTAGGGAAGAAGGCTCTTGAGAGGTAATGGGCGGGATGGGATCAGCTTGAGCCTCGTCTAGCGACAGTATCTCCGTTAACATTTGCAATAACTTTCTGAGCGTGTAAGGTTTGAACAAAAATGTTTTGACATTAGCATCTAATGCCAGTTTTATGTTATTAATAAGTCCGCTAGTCGCAATAATTTTCACCATAGGATTAATGCTTTGCAACGCGCGCATTGCGGAAACACCATCTAGGTTGGGCATCATCATATCCATTAACACGACACTGATTTCCTGTTGATGTTCCCTATAGAGAGCGAGGGCTTCAATCCCATCACTAGCGAGTATTGTTCTGTAGTTATAGTTTTCTAGAGAAGTCTTTGTTACCTCTCGAATAGAGGCTTCATCATCCACAATTAAAATCAACTCGCCCTTACCTCTAGGCATTGCTTCTTCTACAGTTGTGATGCTCACTTCTCCCTCTATAGCTGGTAAGAAAACCTTAAATTCCGTACCCTTGCCCAACTCGCTATAAACCTTGACAAAACCGCCATGATTTTTGACAATTCCCATTACTGTTGATAATCCTAGCCCTGTTCCTTTGCCAACTTCCTTGGTAGTGAAAAACGGGTCAAAAATTCGGTTTAACAATTCGGGCGGAATACCCATTCCTGTATCAGCCACCGTCACAACCACATAAGAGCCTGCTTTTGCTTCCAAATTCATCAGGGCATCATCTTCATCCAATTGGCGATTTTCGGCATAGATGGTCAAACTTCCCCCTGATGACATGGCATCCCTAGCATTAATCATCAGATTCAGAAATACTTGATGTATCTGGGTAGCATCAGCCGAGATAGTCCATAGTTCCTTTGTTGGAATGTCGGCCGAAATATTGATTGATTTGGGAAATGTCTGTTGAGCAATACCGATCAATTCTAGGAGCAGGTAGCCTACTTGTAATATTACAGATTGATATTCCGTGGCTCGACTAAAAAGCATAATTTGCTTGACCAACTCAGCCCCACGTTTAGCACTACTAGAAAGGAGTGTCAACAGTTTTTGTGTCTGTTCATCCATATTGGGTAATTTGAGAGGAAGCAGTTGACTAACTCCCAAAATCGGGGTGAGAATGTTATTGAAATCATGGGAAATTCCACTTGCTAACGTTCCTAAGCTCTCTAATCGTTGGACATGGTAATATTGTTTTTCGAGTTTTTTTCTCTCGGTAATATCACTGTTAACTACGAGAATACATTTGGGTCTTGAAAATTTATTTTCTAGCAGTGTGTTACGACTTTCTACGATAATCTTATTGCCTGCTTTGGTGTTTTGTTCTATTTCACCTGTCCAACTACCTTGTTCGATAGTTGTTTGTAAAGCCTGAGTCAGAGAAATTTCTTGATTAAATAGAGTTTGAGTTTTTCGCCCTATAATTTCGGTGGCTGTCCAACCATATAAACGTTCAGATCCTTTATTCCAAAATAAAATGTTGTCGTCTAAATCATGTACAAAAATGGCATCAGTAGCAAGATCAATTAAGGCTGCTTGTTCGGCAATTTTTTGCTCTGTTTCTTTGCGTTGGGTAATATCCGTAATAATTTCTATGCCCACCCAACAATCTTGCTCTTGATCCCATTCAGCGACATAGTTTGAGGAAAGCCAGCGAATAGTGCGATCGCCATGCCTAAAACGATATTCGATCATACCCGATCGCCCTGCTTTAATATTTTCCACCAATGAGACAAAAGCCTTTTCTCGGTCTTCAGGTAGGATATTAGCCGTAACTAGGGAGGAATCGGCTTGGACGGCTTCTAAAGTATAGCCAAAAATCAGTTGAGTTCCCCCTGTCCAAGAATCAATCTCTAAAGTGCCATCAGTCAAAAGACGAAAATTATTAATAACCACGATCGCATTATTGAGAATCTGACTGAGTTTCGCCGCTTCTTTAATTTTAGATTCGGTAATATCAGTCACAATAATACTATTCAATAAAAGCTCATCTATCCTAAATTGTTTAATCGATAATTTGACAGGTACTTCCTTATTTTCCGTTGCTGTGAACAAGGATAATTCTCTGGTGAGCGTTTCCTCTTTCTCAACCTGCTGCAACAGCAGTAAAACCGCTTTTCTATCCTTGGGAGCAATAAAGGGTTCTAACCCAGAGCCAATCAGATTTTTTAAAGGACAATTTAAAATTTCTGAGAGTCGCTTATTACAGTACAAAATTAAACCTTCAGAAGAGACAGTTGCCGCTCCTTCCCCCATTTGTTCCACTAAACACTGATAAACATAATCTGAACCCTGAAGCGTAAAAACTCGATCCCCTTGCTGCGTAGAAACAACAACAGCATCAACTTCCCCAGAACGAATAGCCTGCAACGTTTCTTCCGTCACATTTAGGCGTTCCTGCACTTCTGCTAATTGCCGATGTAGCGTTTCGACTTCCTGGCGCAATTTTTCAAGAGGAGCCTGGGTATCCTTCATTGCTTTCTTCTCCAATCATATTTTTAGGCACAAGATTAAGACCAATTAAGACTTTTTCCGTATTCGATAAATTGCCAATAATCTTTTGTCAGGGCAGAGGTAACTCTTTAACCAAGGTGGGAACAGCCACAATATTCTCAGAAATAACGGCTTCTGTCTGTTGATAAATATCAATAACTTCTAACTCATAACGTCCTTGGAGATGTTGCTCACAAATTTTTTTGATATTTTGCAACGCCTTCACCGATTGGAGCGTTGTACCTGAAATATAAAGACGTAGGATATAATGCTGTTCCTTAGATTGGGACAGAGCCTGTTCAAACAATTCTGTGGTTGTGAGTTTTACATCTTCTGAGTCAGTCATTATTAGCGCCTAAGTTACTGTCAAAATATTGAGTTATTGTTCATCCACAATAGCAAGGATTTGCAGTCCTACCAAAACTTTTTCCGTATTCGATAAATCACCAATAATCTTTTTAATCGGTTCGGGCAATTTTCTGACGAGGGTAGGTAGAGCAATGATGCTATCTTCTATAGCGAGATGGGGCTGTTTACTTAAATCAATAATTTCAATGCTATATTGACCGTGCAGATATTCCTCACAGATATTCTTCAAATTAGCAAAAGCAACCAGAGATTTAGGGGTTTGTCCCGCCACATATAACCGCAGTTGCCAAATCTTTGACCCTTTTGGGTTAACAGTATCTGATAAATTATCTGATAAATTATCTGTCATGTTTTTTTATCCTTCTAGATAGATGTTAGGGGGTTAAGATGACGCATTTTTCCCATAAAGCTTCGATTCTCCAGCGCTGCGTTTTGATCTTCTGCTTCTTCTTCCATCAGCAAAGCGAATTCCTCATCTTGATTGGTTAGTTGCATTTGCAGAGCTTTTATCTGAGCTTGGAGGAGATTTTTTGCTTGCTCAAGATTCCGTTTTTTGAGTTCAAAATTCTGTCTCCGTTTTTTAGCAACAAATTGTTCCTCTAGTTCTTGATTGATTCTTTCCGTTCCTGTTAATACCTGGCCTTCTCCCAAGTAAACCTCCACCAAGTTTACCCCTTGACTCGTTACGATAAATTCCCGTACTTGATTAGAGTGCATCATGCCGCGAGATTTGAGGGCATAGAGAATCCGATTTCGCTCCCCATTAACCTTGAGCGTTTGGAGTTCTAACCAAGTATCCATTAGAGAGGAAACACCCATTTCCGTCTGTTCGTGGTCACTGTCAGTATCACCGGGCGTTAAATCGGTCAAGAAAACGGTGATTTGTTTACTCTTTAAGTAGTCAATCAAACGCATGAAAAAGCTTTTTGTTTGCATCAAACTCCCACTCAAAATGAGATTACTCATCGGATCAATGATGATCGTCCTTGGTTGAAATTCTTTGACCCAGCGATGGATTTTAAACAAACGCATTTCTAAATTGTAATTAGTGGGACGTACTGCATCAAATTGCAATAATCCCTGCTCTACATAAGGGGATAAGTCAAGACCAATCGAGTTTAAATTGCGGAGAATTTGTTGGGGGGATTCTTCCGTGGCGAGATATAAACACCGTTCGCCCCTCAAACAGGTTGCTTGGGCAAAATAAGCCGCAATAGTCGTTTTTCCTGTTCCTGCCCTCCCTGTGACGAGAATACTGCTACCCCGATAGTAGCCCTGCCCACCAAACATTTCATCGAGTTGGGCGATACCCGTTGAGATGCGCTCATTAGAAACCGCATGGTCTAATGTTAAGGAAGTAATTGGTAAGACCGAAATGCCATTTTCTTCAATTAAAAAAGGATATTCATTATTGCTGTGACGAGAACCGCGATATTTGACAACTTGGATGGTTCTTGTGGCGATGTCTTCAACGGTTTTTTGGTCTAATTTGATCACACAATCCGAAACGTATTCTTCTAAACCTTGACGGGTTAAGGTGTGATCTCCTCGCTCCCCAGTGATTACGGCTGTCACACCTTGGTTTTTTAACCAATGAAATAAACGGCGTAATTCTGCTCGGACAATGTTGCCATTGGCTAAACCAGCAAACAAGACTTCAATCGTGTCTAATAATACCCGTTTAGCCCCAATTTTTTGAATCGCATAGCTGAGACGAATAAATAGGGCTTCTAGGTCGTATTCTCCTGTTTCCTCAATTTCGCTGGCTTCAATATAAACACGATCAATTAATATTTTGCCTTCAGCGATCAACTCAGTTAAATCCCACCCTAAAGAGGCGACATTCTTGGTGATTTCTGCTGCTGTTTCTTCAAAGGTGATTAAAACCCCTGGCTCCCCGTACAGCGTTGCTCCGCGCACTAGAAACTCCACACCAAATAAGGTCTTGCCGCAACCCGCAGAGCCACAGATTAAAGTTGGTCTACCTTGAGGTAAACCCCCATCCGTGATTTCATCGAGTCCCTGAATTCCCGTTGGGCATTTGAGTAATTGTAGTTCTTGGATTTCTTCCATAAAAGATTAAAAATTTATTTTTTATAGGACTTAGTTGACACTCCCCGGTCTGAAGACGCGGGGATTCTTAAGGACAAACTTTGGGGGATGAATCCGCCCAAAGTTTAATTCTTAAAGGGTTAGTCAGTAACCCGCTACCCACACAGCGAGATTATTGAGTCTATGGCTACTTTTGATTTCCTAATGATGTTGGCTGCACCATTAATATTGATCCGCTGTCAACTAATGCCCCTACAAGCTTGGTTTAATCGTGTCTTGCTTCTCTGTAGTTACCGCAGCAGTTTCAGCATCTCGTCTAGCGGCGATCGCTTCCAAGGTTGCTTTTTCGGCTTCTTCCATCGCCGCCATTGCTAATAAAATCGCTGTATTTGCATAGTCTTCTGCTTGCTCTGCCCGATCTTCGAGTTTCGTGAGTTCGCGACTCGCTTTCCATTCCTCGATATTCGATTTAACCTCAGATTCTTTTGCCTCAAATTGAGTTTTGAGCTTGGCTCGGTACTCATCGAATTCTTGTTTCTTAGCGTCTAGCTTTGTCTTCATTTCGTCTAGTTTCGATTGAATCTCAGTTTGAGTTTTTTTCGGCGCAGATTGAATGCTTTCCTTCAGAGATTTTGCTCGATCTTCAACTGCTTCTAAATTGTCATGAAGTTGTTTGGTAAAGTTATCAATTGCAGTACCCATGATGCTTCCTCTAGTATGTTGAGTTTCTCAAATTTGTCGATCGTGTTATTAAATTGCCAGCCAGCTATAAAAGTCGTTGTTGTCAATGACCTCATGTACTGGTTAAAAACTGAAATAACTCCTTGATGATTTGATGATTTCATGATGCGGAGTTATTGCCATCTATCTTAGGTTTAAGATGTGAATTATCTTGAGAGGTAGCTAGATCCCTGATTTGTCACTCCCTCCCATGCTGACGGGGTGACAACTCAGTCAAAACCCTTCTGGGCTTGGAAGAGATGATTTATGGTAAAAGATTTATGGTTGAGCCGAAGTCAGGATTCAGGAGTCAGGAGTCAGGAGTCGGGAGCGTTGCTCGATCGCCGATCGTTGGGTCATTCGTCAAGATGCTTAACTATTCAGGGTGGAAGCAATCATTCATCTCCTAACAGCCCTCTTCTACTGCTATAAACAGGACTTATATTGTTTGCGGTTGCATCGGAATGATTTAACTCTTCTAGACCACAGAGGACACAGAGGAAGAGAGAGATGAATAATTCCGATACCAACGGATTTTATCTTACGCAAGTACGCTATATGTTGGGTACTTGGGTAAGGTTGCTCGCAGCATCTAGCTACTGTCCGATCGTCCTGACTACGAACTGGTGTAGATAGACTCTGGCAAGTTTAATGTAGGGTGCGCCGCAGCGCACTTGACCCTATACATAGCAGAAAAAACGATTTATTGCGTCAGTAATATTTATGATTTGCTAAGGGCTACATTTTGCCCTATTTCGCTCGATCGCCTTGCAGCATCTGCAACTTTCAAAGCGTACAAACTACTGGCATTATTCACGTATAAAGGCGTACCTGTTAACAAATATTCTAACACCATGTCCGTATCTTTGGCAAACAAACCGCGCCGCGTTCCCACTGGGATATTTTGCCTATTTGCTCCCTGAATTAATTGACCTGATTCTGGAGTAAAAACCAGAGTTCCCTCTGACCCGTAAATTGTAAAAACGTTTTCTGACTGGGAAAAAGTTTCGCCTTTTCCATAAACAACTTCAGCAACAATTCCATCAGCAAAGCGTAACTGCGCGTTGCACAAACAAGCTTGATAAAAATCTGGCTGAGTGTTCCAAAATTGAGCTTGACAGTTAACGCTTGTCACTTCCCCAAACAAATCTGTAAATCGGTGCAGTCGAGAAATTGCACCAACTAACGGAAACCCAAAGAGCGAATGTTGATAAGTCCACCGCTGGGGCGCTGGATGTTGAGGAGTAATCGTCACGTAGCGGGTGTAAAAAACTTTGCCAACTAAGGGCAAAGATGCTTTGATGGCTTGGTGTAAGCCGCCTAAGAGTTCGATGTGTTCGATGTGGAGGAGTTTTTGCTTTTGTTTGGCAAGGGCGATCGCCCGATCGCCCTCAGATACATCTAAAGATAGAGGATATTCGACCACAACGTGCTTGTCGTTTTCCAAGGCCGCGATCGCGATCGCCCCGTGCTCCCGATTCACCGTACAGACAATTACCAAATCCAAATCGTCCCTTTCCACCAACTTGCGCCAAGAAACCGCAGCCTCGGCCCCGAATGCTTGACAAAACGCTTCCGTCTTGTGCGGAGTGTGGCCGGCAACTGTCACCAAGTGGGCTCTCGCGTCAGTTTGCAGCATCTCGGCCCTCAACTTAGCGGCAAAACCAGTACCCACAATCCCCACCCTAATTGGAGAATTGACCGAAAAACCAGAGCGAGTATCAATATTAGTCATGGGATTTGAGATTTGAGATTATTGATTCAAAAATTGCTAAAGACTTGTGCCACAAAGCTTTACAGCTCGATCGCCCAAATCCTGAATTGGTGCAAAAATGCGATCGCCCGGTTCAATACCCAAGTCTTGATGCCATCTAACTATACATTCCACAGGGTTTGGGGACAAACTAGAGCCTCGCGAGTGCAAACACTACCGCACCGATGACCGAAACCAATTGGGTGCGGGGCCCCCTATTCATTCCTGGGCTGGATCAGGACGGAGACACAGAAAAGCTCCGCATTCTCACAAGCCCCCGGATTCATTACTTCCCACGCTGACTGACTGGAGTAAATCTCAAATCTCAAATCTCAAATCTCAAGATAAATATAAGCAATCAGGATGAAATTAGAAAAAATTATAACTAATCCCATTCAAATTTTTTGTACATAAGTGTGTCAACCTCCCTTATTTCCCCTACTATCATAGAGGGAACGAACCTAAGACCAAACCTCAAAGCTAATAAAGCATTGAAGTTTTGATTAGGAAAACTTATAAATCTTGTTGAATTTTTGAGAGGATCAGTGCATGGCAACTTACAAAGTTACCCTCGTCAGCGAAGCCGAAGGAATTAACCAAACCATTGAAGTTGACGAGGATACTTACATTCTTGATGCTGCCGAAGAAGCAGGACTAGACCTCCCCTACTCTTGTCGCGCTGGTGCTTGCTCCACCTGCGCCGGCAAAATTACAGCAGGCTCTGTTGACCAATCCGACCAATCTTTCTTGGACGACGACCAAATCGAGGCCGGATATGTCCTCACCTGCGTCGCCTATCCCAAGTCTGACTGCACCATCGAAACTCACAAAGAAGAAGAGCTGTACTAGAAACAGCCTCAGCCATCGGCTGTCACTCTCAGCTATTAATTTATAGCTGTTTGAGCCGATGGCTAGTCTGACATCTGGTGAAACAGATCCAAAGTCAGTTAGGGACAGGGCAGTGCCCTTCTTTGTGTCAACTTAAGACTGAAACCCTTGAGAAATCTGGGTTTTACGCCAAGTCTAGATCCCCCTCGCATCCCCCTTAAGAAGGGGGGACGAAAGAGAAGACTCCTGTCCCACCCCCTACTCCCCTTAAGAAGGGGGGCTAGGGGGGATCTGGCCTTAATAGTCAAACAGCAGTCTCTGACTGGGTTTGACGTTAAGTTGACACTCTGACGGGCAGTGCCCTGTCCCTACATATATATATTGATTCTATGGTCGCCAAAATGTAATCGCATCATTAAGCGGCACAACTTTAGCGCCGGGAAAATAAAAGCTGAGAATGCGATCGCCATTCCAGCCCAAATTAGCCAAATTGTAAGAACCAGTTTGACTCATTCCCACCCCATGTCCGAAACCGCCTCCCACAAAAGCATAACCATTGAGAGTTTGATCTGGGTTATAAATAGGATCTAGGTAAAACAGCGTGCTGATGGGAGGGTAAAAAGCATTGCGAATCTCGTCTTTGTCAATATCGATCGCCCCCAAGTCAGTTTGTACCTTCATTTGCAAAACTCGACCACCGGGAGACCTTTCGACCACTAGCACCTGACTAATAGTTTTAAAATTAGCCAGCGGGTGCTGTTTTTTCTGAAGATACTGTTTGAGAAACCCAGCAATCGCCGTCAAAGAAGCTTCTTCCCGCCACCGAAAAGTATCTTGTTTTTCCTCATTAAACCCATTTTTCAAACTGATAAAGCGGCGGAAATTGTTTTCATCCGACAAACTCTGCTTCGACAAATCCCAAACCTTAGACGGCGCATCAATGATCGATCGCAAATAAGGGCGTTCCGGGCCGTGCCAAACATCCCCAAAAAGTGCAGTAACGCCGCCACTAGAGGCCGAATAAAGGGCATCAACCAACTCATTTTGATAAGTGAGAACCAAACCGCTAGTTTGGGCGATCGCCTTATCAGTTTGCGGGTAAACCTCCGTCAAACCCTTATAAACTTGGCAATTAACATCAGCGCACAACTCATAATTATCGATCGCAAAACGGCGCAAATTTCTCAGCGCATAAGTTCTCGCCAAAATAGCCTGTGCTTCCTGAGAAGCATAGGGCGAAAAAGCTCCAATTTCGTGAGGAACAACTCCCCGCAAATAAGTTTCAGTCGGCACTTCATTCACCAAAGTATAAGTGCCATAAGCATTTTTCTGAAGGTGCAAACTGCCACCATAACGGCGAGTTTGTTGAATAGCTTTCTCAGGCTCAGTAGCTGTCGCCTCTTGAGTAGTCTGTGACCGTACCTCAATCACATTTTTACCCGCCGCCACATCTAACTCATTGCGGTTAAAACGAAAGCCGTTCAAAACCCAAAATGCCTGGGGTATTTGTTTCAAAACTTTGGTATCTAAAAAAGCCGTTTTATTGCCTTGAGCTTGCAAACTTTGCAACAGCCAGCGTCGCACTAAAGGAGAATTGTAATTATCTCTTTTTGCCCAAACTTGCCAGCGCAAAGGTTGAGCAATTTCTACTTCAATTCCCTTAGCGCGCCACTGATTAGCACTATCTTCTGCACTCTCAAAACTGCGATGAGAACTCAGTACAACTCGTTCTTCTACTGATGGCGTTTCCAGCGGTTTCGCGGCGATTTCTAACTTGATGCTAGGAACTTTTGCGGTTTCTATGCCTTGAGGAGTTTTGTAACTTACAGTTAAGCTGTCACCGGGTATG
>Ga0316607_1000253_pt1 | contig 21048 bp, 15 predicted proteins | sample MIS2016062E_MG_FD_207674 | JGI IMG/M metagenome (GOLD analysis project Ga0316607, IMG submission 207674) | Microbial mat bacterial communities from Middle Island sinkhole, Lake Huron, Michigan, United States - MIS.2016.062E | ecosystem: Environmental > Aquatic > Freshwater > Lake > Sediment...
CCCATCAGCGCCGCCATGCGGATGGAAGGCCGCATATAATCGCTAAAAACAAGGAAGGTTCCCCCAAAGGGAATAAAGCCCCCGTGCAAAGCCAACCCGTTCATAATTCCTGCCATTCCGTGTTCCCGTACACCATAGTGGATATTACGGCCCATTAAGGAGGTAGCTTGAAAAATCCTGCCCCCTTCAATGCGCGTCTTATTGGAATCGGTAAGGTCGGCAGAACCTGCAAGGAGGGAGGGAACAAGGGGAGCCAACGCATTGATAATCTTCCCCGAAGCCACCCGCGTTGCCAAGCCCTTTTCATGCTCCTGCGCGTTGAATTGGGGCAAAACCGCCGCCCAATCCGTAGGGGTTGTCCGCTGCCACATTGCATCCCAAACTTGCGCTAAGTCAGGATGAGCTTGCCGATATTGGGTCATTAGCTCTTGCCAAGCAAGCAAGTCTTGTTTTTGCACACTCTGGCGCATGTGATTTGAGACTTCTTGGGGAATGTAAAAAGCTTCCTTCGAGGGCCAGTCGAGCTTTTTCTTCGTATTCTCAACTTCTTCAACGCCTAAAGGTTCACCGTGAGATGCAGCTTTACCTTCTTTGGAAGGGCTACCATAGCCAATTTTCGTCTGGCAGATAATAAACTGGGGTTTTTCCTTTTGATCCTTGGCTTTCTGAAGCGCTTGCTCAACAGCGGTCAGATTGTGCCCATCAATGGTTTGCACATCCCAGCCACAAGCCTCAAAACGCTTGCCGACATCCTCGGTAAAGGTCAAATTGGTCGGGCCATCTATCGAAATCCCATTGCTATCATAGAGAACGATTAGTTTTGCTAGTTTGAAATGCCCCGCCAAACTAGCTGCTTCGTAGGTAATCCCTTCCATCAAATCGCCATCACCAGCGATCACATAGGTATAATGGTCAACAATTGGAAAGTTAGGGCGATTAAACCGCTCGGCCAGCGCACGTTCCGCCACGGCCATACCCACCGCATTAGCGAAACCCTGCCCCAGCGGGCCCGTGGTCGTATCCACGCCGAGGGGATGCTTGTGTTCTGGATGCCCAGGCGTTTTGCTTCCCCATTGGCGAAAGTGTTTCAGATCATCTAATGAAAGCTCGTAGCCCGTAAGGTGCAATAAGCTATAAAGAAGCATTGAGCCATGACCTGCCGAGAGAATGAAACGATCCCGATTTGGCCAGCATGGGTCAGCGGGATTGTGCTTGAGAAAGCGAGTCCACAGAACATAGGCAACATCAGCTACCCCCATTGGCATTCCAGGGTGGCCACTTTTGGCTTTTTGTACCCCGTCCATTGCAAGCGTGCGGATCGTGTTGGCACTCAACAGGTCAATAGATTGAACCATTTTTTCCTCAGTCGTTACGAATTTTACTAGAGCGATGTAAAATCGCCGCTTGATTATACCACGCGCAGGGTCCTTGACAGACACGGAAAAGCCTGCTATACTAGCCGCAGGTCAAATTTGAATAACATTTGCCAATTGTTTTGTGTTCCTCGATAGCTCAACGGTAGAGCGACTGACTGTTAATCAGTAGGTTCTAGGTTCGAATCCTAGTCGGGGAGCCAATTTTTTTAGCACTAAAACCTCTTTGTACCTTCAATTCCTTTCTCCTCACTCGCTGGGCAGATGGCATATAGGCGTAAAATGAAGCCAGTTTCTTTTTTTTCAGCATGCTTCTCTTTGCACCTGCTCAGATTTCTTCTTAACCCACTTATCATCCTATACTTGACTGCGTTGCCCAACTTAGGTTTGGGATTTTTTGATTTTCTGCCCAGAATCTTGCGATTCTTCTTCCTTAGTCTTTTTTCCTGCGCTCAAAATGGATCCAAAAATCGTTCTACTTACCACGAAAGTGCTGAAGCTTTTGCCAGTCTTTAAGGAGATTTTGCCCCGATGTTGAATCAGAGACCTTTCCCCTTGCTTAGAAAACTAGCTCTTAGCCTATTTTTCTTCACTTTGTTGCTCACCGTTTTGCCCCCAATTTCGCTGGTTGTGCAAGCGCAAGCCCCACAGCAGGAATCCCAAGCCCCGATTCAGCAGCTGCGCGGTTTTTGGGCCGATGCTTACAATCCTGGCTTTCGCAACGCCGACCAAGTTGACGAAATGATGGACAACATTGCACGGGCCAACGCCAATACGCTCTTCATTCAAATGCGCCGCCACGGTGATGTTTGGTATAACAATGGTCTTGAACCCAGATCAAACGACTCCCAGCTGGCCCCCGCAAGCAAATTTGATCCCCTGGCCTATGCCATTGAGCGCGGCCACGCCAAGGGCATAAGTGTTCATGCCTGGCTGGTGATCAGCGTAGCCTGCCCCGGAGCCAATACCCAATGGGGCAATCCCCAGCATGTTTGTACTGAACATGGCCCCTCGGCCCAGGGAACCGAACGCTGGACAACCGCCGATTACGCGGGCCACCAGATCGGCGACCTCGATTTTGGCCACCCTGGTTCGGTTGTCTATATGGAGCAAATCGTTCAAAATCTGCTCAAAAACTACCCCAGTCTCGATGGGATTCATTTCGATTTCATTCGCTTCGGCTGGAGTGACCACGGTTACAACAGTGTCAGCTTAGACTTCTATCGCCGCAAGTATGGTTTGGAAGCTGATTTTCGCCCTAAACCCGACGCAGCACTCTGGAGTCAGTGGCGCAGAGATCGGATTACGGAGCTTGTTCGCCGCCTCTATATTCGGATCAAGGTGATCAATCCTCAGGTTCAGGTAAGTGCGGCCACTGTCTCCTGGGGCGGAATCGGCACTTACAGTGCTAATGATTGGTCAAATTCGGCGGCCAGCAAAACGGTCTTTCAAGATTGGAAAGCCTGGTTGCAAGAAGGAATTTTGGATTTTGCGCTGCCCATGCACTATTTTGACGAAGGCAAAGCTGAAAATCGCAAATGGTATGATGGTTGGCTGAAATGGGATCGGGAAAACACGGGGCGCAGAACGATTGTGGTCGGGATGGGGTCGTGGCTGAATAGCCGCGCCCAAAACATCGCGCAAGCCGAACGGGCGCTGGTCACCGATTCGCAGGGCCGGCAACTTTCAGGTGTTGCCTTCTATTCCTACAATCAACCCTTTTATGGAGGGGGCTTTGAGCAGCGGCGGCAATTCATGGATGAGCTACGCAACACGATTTTCAAACAGCCTGCTCGCGCTCCCGTTTGGCCCTGGATTGCCTACCCAACTAAAGGGCATTTGCAAGGCATTGCGTCCATTGATGGTCAAATGATTCCTTTTGCGGTCATTTCGCTTTTGAAAGATGGCCAATGGGTGCGAGACTTGACAGCCAGTGCCGATGGTTGGTATGGCACAGTTGACCTCGATCCAGGCACTTATACAGTTGCGGTCCGTGATAAGGAAAAAGGGCACACGGCTGAGTATCAAGTGTTAGTTGAAGCGGGCCTCGTGACCAACGGGCCCTAAAACCAGCTAAAGCTCAATAATTTGGTGAAATTAGCAGGGGCGTTGTATACAATGCCCCTTTTCTGTGATTCGCAAATCTAGCAAAAAGGAAAGATGCTATGCACATTGCATTGATTGGACTCCCAAAAAGTGGCAAAACGACGGTTTTCAATGCGCTTACCTGCGGGAATGCTGAAACCACAGCTTTTTCGGCGGCCCAAGTTGCGCCCAATATGGCCACAGTTAAAGTTCCCGATGAACGCTTGAATGTTCTTACCAAACTGTTCAAACCAAAGAAAACTACGCCTGCCGACGTGCAATATGTAGATATTGCAGGTTTAGGCGGAGGTAAAAAGCAAGAAGGCGGAGGTTTACCACCTGCTCTACTCAATTATCTCAGTGGGGCTGATGCTTTATTGCATGTTGTGCGGGCTTTTGAAGATTCAGCCATTCCACATCCTAATGAAACGGTAGATATTGCGCGAGATGTTGCGAATCTTAATCTTGAATTAGCTTTTGCCGACCTTGCGATTATTGAAAAACGGCTTAAACGCCTGGAAGCTGAGATCAGCAAAATGTCGGCCCGCGAGCGCGAATTTCGCATTCTTGAACGCGATTTGCTTTTGCGCTTTCAAGCGGGCCTGGAGCAGGATAAACCGATTCGGGAACTGGAAGCTTCGCCTGAAGAGGAATTACTGGTCAGAGGTTATCAGTTTTTGACCGCTAAACCGCTGCTTATCATCCTCAATATCAATGAAAAACAACTTGCTGCTCCGCCTACGCTAGAATATACTGCTCGCAAAAGTGGGGTTATGCCTTTAGCTGGGAAGATCGAGGCTGAATTAGCGCAATTAGATGCAACAGATGCTCAAGTTTTTATGGATGATTTGGGGATTAAAGAGTCAGCACGGAGTTTGGTGATCAAACGGTCTTACGAACTCTTAGGTTTGATTAGTTTTCTTACGGCGGGCGAAGACGAGGTTCGTGCCTGGACAATTCGCCATTCTACCCCTGCGGTAGAAGCGGCGGGCGCGATTCATTCTGACATTCAACGCGGGTTTATTCGGGCCGAAGTTGTGGCTTATAAGGATTTGGTCGCGGCGGGGAGTATGAATGATGCGAAAAAAGTTGGCGCAGTTCGCATGGAAGGTAAACAATATATCGTGCAAGATGGCGATATTTGTCATTTTCTCTTTAACGTAATGAAATAATTAGCGTTAAAGTGGAAGGTTGGGCGCGAAAAACGGCTTGAAAGCCGTTTTTCGCGCCCAGAGCAGAGACCAAACCTCCTTATGAAACAATTTAATCCTCCTTTGAAGCTGAATTACCCCGCACACCCCGCACAAAAATCGTAGTCAATGTAGTAGCAATTGCTTTAGGGTTAGGTTCACCCCCCTTGCTATGAGGAGCAATTTTGGGCGTATGTATCAAGCCGTAAAAGGCCCGAATAACCGTCGCGGGGTCAAGCGTTGAGTCAATTTCACCTTGGGCAATTCCCGCTTGAATCAGACAAATAATCGCTGCATCAATCCGCTCAAGATAGGCTAAAGCTTCTTGATTCGTATGCAATAAGTGAAACAACTCCGCTGTCCAAGGGCGTAAAGCCATCGTTTCATCATCTATTTGAAGTTGAATGATGCTATGCAACAATAAAGCCAAGCTCTCTAAAGGGGTTTTATGGCCCTGTTCAGCTTCAATTAGCGCGATCAAGGCTTCCATCGAACTAATCGCAGCCTGAATAATGATTTCTTCCTTAGTTGAGAAGAAACTATAGAGCGTTGGCTTAGAAATCCCCACCCGCGCAGCTAGTTCATCCATTGACATCGCTTGATGGCCCTTGGCGGCCATCAAACTTTGGGCCGCTTGCAATATCTCCTCGCGCAGCAGCTGGCGGCGACGTTCTCGCAAGGTTGTTACCATAGAGCGATCTTTCAGGTATCTAAAGCAATAAAGGTTAAATTTATACTTGCAAGTAAAAAGATTTTACTGTATAGTATACTCGTGAACTGGCTCCAGAGTCAACTTAGAACGGGACTGCATTAACCTAAAGCCCGAAAGGAGGAAGGGCTGTTTTCGTTCACACGGGAGCAGAAAACAGTCTAAACGATGAGCAAAATCTCTAAAATGAAGCTTAATGGGGTTTGGATTGCCGATACTTCCATTAAACAACCTGTCTTTGTGACGATGCTAATGTTGCTGGTAGTCGTGATGGGGCTTTTAGCTTATTTCACGATGCCAGTCGACCTCTATCCCGAAATTGATATTCCTATCGTGGTGGTTAGTGTTCCTTACCCTGGAGCCAGCCCCGAAAGCGTCGCTGAACAGGTCGCAGATCCGATTGAAAACCAATTAAGTACGCTTAGTGGGGTTAAGAAAATCAATTCGACCTCAAATGAGGGCATTACAACCATCATTATCGAGTTTGTTACAGGGGTCAACATTGATCTGACAGAGCAAGATGTGCGAAGTAAAGTCAATGCCATCTTGCCAAACTTGCCCAGCGATGTCGAAGACCCCATTTATCAGAAAATCGACCCCAATCAAAGACCGATTCTCTCCTTTGTGGTGACGAGTAAGACCGATCACACACCACTTCAATTGCGAAAAATAGTGGATGATGAGATTGTGCCGCTTATTCAGCAGGTGCAAGGCGTTGGATCGGTGGCGGTGCGCGGCGGACAGGAACGGCAACTCAACGTAAATATGGATTTGCAGAAGCTCCAGACGCGCCAAATCCTGCCTTCCATGATTATTAAGTCCCTAAGCAGTGCCAATGTCAATCGGGGTTTGGGCAGTATTGATGCGGGAGACCTCAAAATCAGCTTACGGGCCCCAAGTATGATCCAAAACCCTAAAGATATTGGGCTGATGCAGATTACGGGCACGCCTTATCGGGTCAGCGATGTGGCTTGGGTTGAAGATGGCGTGGTCGAGCAAAAGAGCTATTCGCGGATCAATGGTAAAGACGCGATCACGGTTGGTGTGCTAAAGCAATCTGGCTCTAATACGGTTGAAGTTGCGGATAAGACAAAAGAAGAATTGGCCAAAGTTTTGGCGACTTTCCCTGATTTGGATTATTCCATTCCTGAAGATTCTTCAATTTTTGCCAAGCAATCGGCTGACAGCGCGATTGAGGAACTTATTGCTTCCACAGTTGCTGCGATGTTAGTCGTTTTAATCTTTTTCAGGGATGTTCACAACACGCTCGTGACGGTAATTGGAATGCCTGTCATTCTGATTGGGACTTTCTTTCTGATTCAGTTGTTTGGCTTAACGATTAACGTCGTAACGCTGCTTGGGCTTTCGATTTCAGTCGGTTTGGTGATTGACGATGCTATCGTGGTGCGGGAAACGGTTTTTCGCCACGTCGAGCAAGGCGAGCCGCCCGTGATTGCCGCCAGTCGCGCCACCGCCGAGGTCGCGCTCTCCGTGGTGGCGATGACTTTGACTTTAATTGCCGTTTTTGTGCCCGTGACCTTTACGACAGGCATTGCGGGGATTATCTTCAAATCGTTTGGCATTACCGTTTCGTGTGCAATGACTCTCTCGCTGATTGAAGCCTTTACAATGGCTCCGATGACTTCGGCATATCTCTTCAAAGAACAGAAAAAGAAGCCAGGTCACGAAACGAAAAAACATGTCGAGATTGAATCTACAGATAATGATGCAAACATTCTCGCCGAAGCCGATGAAGACCCTGGTTGGATGGGGCGCACCTACGGCAATTTGCTCAAATGGAGCTTGCATAATCGGTTTCTTGTGGTTTTGATCACGATTGGAATTCTTTTTGTAAGTCTTCAGGCTGCTAAAGGCTTAAAATTTAACTTTTTCCCTAGTTCAGATAAAGGCCAATTCTTGATTGGCTTTGAACTTCCCCCAGGTTCAAACTTGGCGGCTACGGAAAAGTTTGCCCGCCAAGCCGAAGAGCTTTTACTCCAACAACCTGAAATTAAGAACTTCCTGACCACCGTCGGCGATGGCGGAAATTCTGAAGCGGGCAGCTTCTCGATCAATCTCAAAAAAGGCCACGTTACAGATGAAGTGATTGCTCGAATGCGTCCCAAACTTACTTTTCTACCCCAACTTTCGATGGCTAAACCAGGGATGGGAGCCAATAGTGGCGGTTCTGGAATCACAGGGCGCGACATTCAGTTGAGCCTTCAAACCACAGGCAAATTGAAGGATTTAGAGCCGCTTTTAGTTGGTCTCCAAGCAGAAGCTAATAAAATCCCTGGTCTGGTTGATATTGATACCACTTATAAGCCTGGTAAACCTGAATTGCAGTTTTATCTCGACCCCAGCAGGGCAGGTGATATTGGCGTTACCAATGATGATATTGCTAAATCGGTGCGGGCCTTGATCAATGGCGAAAAAGCGACGACTTTTCGCAAAGATGGCGAAGATACTGATGTTGTAGTGCGTTTGCAACCTGGAGACCGCACCGAAGTAGATGCGATTAAATCCGTTAGTGTACCGACGGTCAATGGCAATGTGCCGCTTGGCTCGTTGGGAACGATCAAGGTTGAATCGGGCCCGACCACGATTCGGCGTTACAATCGGCTGAATCAAGTTTTGATCGGCGCAAACGTCATTGGGCGCAATGTCAACGACGTTGTTTTAGGGATTAAAGAGCAGTTGGCCAAGACCAAAATCCCTGAAAACGTTGTTGTAAGTTTTCAAGGGAGTCAACAGAGTCAGCAAGAAGGCTTTGGTACGCTCTTTATTGCCATGGGACTCTCAATTCTCTTCGTTTATATGGTTTTAGCCTCGCAATTTGGCTCTTTCTCGCAACCTTTCGTGATTATGTTAGCCATGCCCTTTAGCTTTGTCGGGGCTTTTCTGGCTTTACAACTGGTTCACTTGCCTTTAGACATCATTAGCATGATTGGTTTAATCATGTTAATGGGGTTGGTGGTCAAAAACTCAATTTTATTGGTTGACTTTACCAATCGGTTGCGCGACTCAGGGATGAATAAACATGCCGCGCTCGAACTTGCAGGAGCGATTCGGCTGCGCCCCATTCTGATGACTTCTTTCGCCATGATCATTGGCGGTTTACCTGTTGCACTTGGAACGGGCGAAGGGAGCGATACTCGCCGTGGTCTTTCCATCGTGGTTATTGGCGGAATGATTACGTCAACCTTTTTGACGCTTTTGGTCGTGCCAACCGCCTATAGCCTCTTGGATGGCTTGACCAATAAAATGGACAAATTTGCTCATTGGCGGCCCTGGCGACGTGCGCCTAAACCGCCAGTAGTGGCGGATTCAGCGCATCCTGAAGCGCCAGCGTTGCCCGCTTTAAGTTTTGCGGAAATGCCTCAAGCACAAGAAGCCCCGCGCTTTCAAATTGTGGCCAAACGGACAACGATCTCGACAGTTCTCCAATCTTTGAAACAAAAGCGAATGCCTTTTCTGCGAGCGAATGGGCAAAAGCGCCAGGCGACTAATGGCGAGCTTGAAGTTCCAGACCAAAATCCGCTCTTTGTTCGCACGGATGAGGAGCGGATGAAGGTACGCTGATTTTATGCTATACTCTGGCTTGAATTTGAGAGAGTTTATTCGGGTAGAAAATGAAGCAAAAACTAATCCTAACCGCTTGCTGCGTCGGTTTGCTGTTGCTGGGCTTAGGGGGTTGCAGCAAAGCCAGCGAGGAAGACGGCTCGGCAAAAACCCCGCCAACGGCGGACAGTTCGGCCAAAAAGCCTAAAGCCTCGCCCACTTCCAAGTCAAAATTGCTTGACCAGCAAACTCCCACCCCCACGGGGAAAGTGGAATTTGCGGCAGGCGTTACGGCGATTGGGGAAGTCAAAGCCGAACAAGATGCCAATCTCGCCTTTAGCGTGGCGGGGATTGTAGACAGAGTCTTGATTGAAGAAGGCGACGTGGTAACGCCAAATCAGACGTTGGCCGTTTTAGACACGCGCCCCTTCGACCAGCGTGTGCGCCAGGCTGAAGCGGCTTTGAAGCTGGCCAAAGCGCAATTCAGTGCGCTCAATGAAGAGCCACGGGCCGCCGATGTGGAAGCTTCCCAAGCGCAAATTCGCCAGGCGCAAGCAGGTTTGGCGGTGGCGCAGTCGCAGCAGCAAGCGCTGGCTGAAAAACCTCGTGCCATTGATGTAGAAGCGGCGCAGGCGCAAGTTCGCCAGGCGCAAGCGGGTTTGGCGGCGGCGCAAGCGCAACAGGCCGCGCTCAATGAGAAGCCTAAAACCGCCGATGTTGAGATTGCAGTCGCTCAAATTGACCAAGCGCAGGCTGGGTTAGATAAGGAAAAAGAGCCACCTAAAGAAGTAGATATAGCTGCTGTCGCCGCGAATCTGGCGCTGGCCGAAGCTAATCTTCAAGCGGCCAAAGATCGGCTTTCCTTTGCCAAAACCCAAGCCGAGCTTCAGGTCAAACAAGCGTCTTATCAGCTTTCGCAAGCCCAATGGTCTTTTGCTCTGGCCGAAAAATATTGGCAATATGTAGACGATAATGGGCGGGATCCTGTCAACCCTGATCTTTCCAATCCCTCGACGGGCGCGAAGTCTAAGAACAAAACGAGTGAAGGGCAAGAGGCCAGTTATCGAGTACAATATGAGCGGGCGAAGGCAGCGCTTCAGCAGGCCGAAGAAGCAGTGCAACAATCTTTGGTAAATTCAGAATCAGCGCGGAAGACTGAACAAACGGGCGTTTTAGCGGCTGAGAAGCAGGTTGATCAGGCCAAAGCCGCGCTGCAAAAATTGCAACTCCCGCCCGACGAATTTACGGTTGCCAAAGCGCAAGCTGGGCTGCGAGCGGCTCAATCGGGCCTCAAGAAATTGAACCCCGACCCGAATGCGTCGCAGAAAAATCAAACGGCGGCGGGAGTCGCGCAAGCTCAAGCCGCGGTTGATTTGGCCAACACGAATCTCAAACGGCTTGATCCTGACCCCAAGGAATCGCAGAAAATTCAGGCCGCGGCGGCGGTGGCCCAGGCTCAAGCAACGCTTGAATTGGCCAACGCGAATCTCAAGAAGCTGAATCCTGCGCCCAACGATTCGCAGAAAAAGCAGGCTCTGGCCAATGTAGAACAGGCGCAAGCGGCCTTAGATTTAGCCCTTCTCAATCGGGAATATGCTGAAATTCGCGCTCCTTTTGATAGCACCGTTTCGACAGTGAGCGTTGACCCTGGCGACCCCGCCAGCGCGGGCATGGCCGTTCTGCAAGTCGTGGATACCAACCAATTGCATACTGAAGTGCAAATCAGCGATGTTGATATTCCCAAAGTCGGGGTTGGGCAACGAGTTCAGCTTTTTGTAGATGCGCTTCCAGGCAAAGTCTTTACAGGGCGCGTAAGTTATGTTGCGCCAACCGCTGCGGTAAAAGGTAATGTACGGACTTTTCTCATCAAAATTGCTTTGGATAAGCAAAAAGGTCTGCGCCCAGGGATGAGTGTGCGCGTTGAGATTGATACTAAATGGTAGGAATGCTCCATGCAGCCAGGAAAAGTGCTTCCACCAACTTATGCGTTTTACCGTAAAATCGATCTTTCCAAAGACCGAAAGCTTTTAATCGCTCTAAATGGTGGGAGCGTGCTTCTTTTCTTCTTTTCTGGCTGGCTCATCTTAAATCTAGCAGCGATCTTGCGCCCAGCGTTGTTTCTCAACCAATTTGAGTTTACTCCGCTGGGCGTTTGCCTTTTTTTGGGGGCGTACAGCCTGATGATTGTAATTCATGAGCTTATTCACGGTTTTTTCTTCTGGCTTTTCACCAAAGAGAAGCCAAGTTTTGGTTTTAAGTTTCTTTGTGCTTATGCCGCTGCGCCCAATTGGTATATTCCTCGCAAACCATACTTGGTTATTACCCTGGCTCCCTTTGTCCTTATTACATTTATAGGTTTAATTCTCTTGCCTGTAGTTCCAATGCTTTTTATCTTTTCTTTATGTAGTATAATCGCTGCCAATCTCGCTGGTTCAATTGGTGATCTCTTTGTTTTTTGTTGGCTTTTGAAGCAGCCTTCATCGTTGATTGTTCAAGATTTCGGGGATGCAATGACCATTTATCTGCCATCTTCGAATTAAAGACTAAAGACTATGGAAATCCACCGGCTTTTGACCAAAACCCTTAAAACAGCTGTTTGGGGCCCAACTGTGGCTCGGCTTTTGGCGACCACTTTAGAGGCTGTCGAGCCTGCCGCCGCCGTGAAACGCTATCTGCGCCGCGAGGGAAATCTGCTGATTGCAGGCGAACGAGTCTACGATTTGACCAATTACGAACGGGTTTTCGTGGTAGGCGCGGGCAAAGCGGGCGCACCGATGTCACGGGCAGCGGTTGCGGTCTTGGGCGAAAATCTTACGGCAGGCATCGTGATTGTCAAAAGTGAAGAAGGGTCGCCCGTAACGGCCCCGCTTACCCCAATTGCACTTTTAGGCGCACGGCATCCGATTCCTGACGAGCGCGGCGTGGTAGCTACGCGGCGCATTGCCGAATTGTTAAAACTTGAGGGCCCAACTGAGCAGGATTTGGTCTTGGCTCTCATTTCGGGTGGAGCTTCGGCTTTGTTGACTTTGCCCCCAGCAGGCATCAGTCTGAATGACATCCAAGAATTGACAACTGCAATGCTGGCTTGTGGCGCAAATATCAGAGAGATAAATTGTCTGCGAAAACACCTTGACCTCGCTAAAGGTGGTGGTTTAGCACGAATGGCTGCCCCCGCGACTTTAATTTCGCTGATTCTCTCGGATGTGGTTGGCAATCCGTTAGATGTAATCGCTTCGGGCCCGACCTACCCTGACGAAACTACTTTTGCCGATGCGCTGGCGATTTTAGATCATTATGATCTCTTGGCGTATACGCCTGCGCCACTTGTAACTCGGCTCCAGGCGGGGCAGCGTGGGGAAATTGCGGAAACGGCCAAGCCGCAAAACCCTGTTTTTGCCAAAGTGCAAAATGTGTTGGTTGGAAGTAATCAGCAAGCTGCGGCGGCGGCGCTGGAGGCGGCTCAAAATGCGGGTTTCAACGCCATGATTCTCACGACTTATGCCGAGGGCGAAGCGCGAGTTATTGGACGTTTTCTGGCGGCCACAGCACGAGAATTGGCCACGACAGGCTTTGGTGGCGGCCAATTGCCTGCCAAATTGCCTCGACCTGCTTGCCTCATCGTGGGCGGTGAAACAACCGTAACTTTGCACGGCGACGGGGTTGGCGGGCGCAATCAGGAGATCGCTTTAGCGGCAGTCCGCGATCTGGCGGGTTTAGAAAATGTGGCTTTGATCACATTGGCCACCGATGGCGATGATGGCCCAACGGACGCGGCAGGAGCCGTCGTGACGGGCGAAACGCTCGCTCAGGCGCAGGCTTTGGGCTTGAATCCTGATGCTTTTTTAGCCCAAAACGATTCCTATCCTTTCTTTGGGCTGCTTGGGGATTTGCTCAAACCTGGTTTAACCAAAACAAATGTCAACGATTTGGCTTTTATATTTGCTTTTTGATTGCTAACAAAGTTAGAAATTTGAAAAAGATGGCTAAAATGTTGACAGATGAAATTGCACTGATTCTGAAAGGTGATCTTTCGCTCGCTGAATGCAATAAGAAACCATTTAGCGACGATGAAACATCCTCTTCTTTTGGCGTGATAACGGGAGAAGTTGAAATTTTGTCCAAAAGAGGGTGTTTGAAATTTATAATTTATGATTCTATTTTTGACAAACCAGTTACTTGCTTCCTGGAAAAAGAAGAAGAACTAATGCGAGGTATTTGGGGTAAACAAGTCGCAGTTGTGGGGCTAATAACGCGAGATTCGAAGAGCGGGAGACCCTTAGAGATTCACGATGTTAAGAGAGTTGAAATAGTGAAAGATGCTCCAGGAAGTTATAAATCTGCATACGGTATAATTCCTTATAACGAAGGAGAGGAACCATCGGAGATTCTTATCAGGAGGTTGCGCGATGACAACTAAAAAATCGCGCTTTATCTATTGGGATAGCTGTGTTTTTCTAGCCTATATCCGCAAAGAGCCAGAAAGAATAGATACAATAAATAGTCTCTGGCATGAAATAGTTGAAAATGAAGGAGATAAAATAATAACATCTTCCCTTAGCATCGTCGAAGTCACTCATGTAGCAAGCGAAAAATTGAGAAAAAAGTTAGATCTCCAAGTGGAGCAAGCGATAGATGATCTTTGGAAAGATAAATCGATTATAATGGTGGAATTTTCACCTTCCATTGCTTTCATTGCCAGAAAGTTGCAACGTGATGCTCTGGTGCAAAATTTGAGCCTTAAACCTTATGATTCGGTTCATCTTGCAACAGCTAAGTGGATGGTTGAAAGTGGGTATTCAATAAGTGAATTTCATACCTATGACTTGAAATTACTAGCAAAGTATACGGGGATGCTTGGTATTGATATTTGTGAGCCAAATACCACCAAGCCTTCTTTCGGTTTTTAACCATAAAGCGCATTAAACAAAAACTTACTTTTAATTCTCTCATTTCAGTAATTTAATCTAAAGCACACAGAAAGGATGACGGTTCATGTCCGCTAAACAATGGAAAAGTCCGCCCGAAATGCAGATTGATGTCAAGAAAATCTATTTTGCGACATTTGAGACGGAACGCGGAACGATTGAGTTGGAATTGCACCCAACATGTGCGCCCAAAACGGTGAATAACTTTGTTTTCCTCGCCCGTGAAGGCTTTTACGACGGTTTGACTTTTCATCGCGTGATCAAGAATTTTATGATTCAAGGTGGTGACCCGACGGGAAGCGGGAGCGGTGGCCCTGGTTACAAATTTGAAGATGAGTTCAAAGGTAATCCTTTGCTTCACGAGACGGGTGTGATTTCAATGGCTAATGCGGGCCCAAGCACCAACGGCAGCCAGTTTTTCATCACCCATGCCCCGCAACCGCATCTTAATGGCAAGCATACCGTCTTTGGCAAGGTTGTCAAAGGGCAAAATGTCGTTGATGCGATTAAGCAGGGCGATAAAATGCTCAAAATAACGATTCGGGAAGGCTAAAACCATTCCAGCCAGCATCCAAACATCTTCCAGACTCTATACGATGCAGGAAATCCTCTTTTTCTCTACATGACGGAAATCAAGTTTTTTCTGGAAGATGTCTTTGGATGCCAGGTTGATCTTGTAATCGAAAAGGCTCTTAAACCATTCTTACGGCCTGTTATTCTAGCAGAGGTAAGCTATGTCGCGGGATTATCTTCTGAAAGATTTACAAGAAGCGATTCCAGCGAAAATTGACTTAGAAAGCTCTTTTTCTCTCTTTTCTTCGAGGTACTTCTCTCGTCAAGGAGGACAATGTCAGCAACCCACCGCTAAAGGGGGTGGGCTTGTCATTCCAAATTTCGTAGCACCTATTAAGGCATAGGTCTGACGCAAGCCCGCAGGCGACTTGAACAGACGACCATTGGTAGGCTGACAGCTACCAGACTAGGATCACCTGTCAATGCTTTACGCGGCAACAGAGTGTCCTTGCCGCAACCCGATCCATTGAGTGTTAAGGTGCAAACCGTTGGCTCTGGGATCCCACCAGAGGGCCTAAGCACAGACCAATAAGGCTATGGTTAAAGAACGGATAAATCAGCTAGAGCGGGGCGCTTCCTCCCACGGCTAAAGCCTGTGGGCTTCCGCGCCTAAAGGAGTTTTCTGTGAAATTTTACGGCCCCGATAAAATCCACAATGTCGGGCTTTTTGGGCACGTCGGTTGCGGGAAAACCACGCTTGTAGAGGCCATGTTGCTGACTGCTCACGCCATTACGCGCATGGGGCGGGTGGAAGATGGTACAACCGTTTGCGATTATGACCCCGATGAGCAGAAACGGCACATGTCCATTAACCTGGCTCTTGCGCCGCTGGAATGGGATGATAACAAGATCAATCTCCTGGACACGCCTGGCTATGCAGATTTTGTGGGCGAAGTTGCGGCAGCGATGCAGGTGATTGATGGGGCAATCATCGTGGTCAATGCTTCTGGCGGCATTGAAGTGGGGACGGAAATCGTGTGGGAAATGGCGCAAAAGGCGGGCGTGCCGCGCATTTTGTTTGTCAACAAGCTAGACCGCGAAAATACCAACTTTTTGCGCGTTATTGAGCAGGCCCGCGAGATGCTTGATCCCGCAATTACGCCCCTTCAGTTGCCCATTGGTTCGGCCCAAGATTTCAAAGGGATTATCTCGCTGCGGAAACAAGTAGCTTTTCTCTGTTCGGGCAAAAAAGATGGTTCGTTTACGGAGGGAGCCGTACCCGCCGAATTAGTCGACCAAATGCACGAATGGCGCACGCAATTGATTGAAAAGATTGCGGAAACGAATGATAACCTCATCGAAAGATATTTTGATGGGGGCGAAGATGCTTTAACCCCTGAAGAACTTTTAACGGGGCTGCGAGCGGGAATTGCGAAAGGAAGCATTGTCCCTGTTTTCTGTGGTTCGGCCACTGCCATGTCGGGGATTGTCCAATTGCTTCATGGCATTATTGATAGTATTCCCTCGGCCATTCGGCAACCTGCGATGGCGACGGAATTGGCCAGCGGGAAAGAAGTAAACTTCCCTGTTGCGCCCAAAGAACCTTTGACGGCGTTAGTTTTCAAGACCCTTGCCGACCCGTATGGCAAAATCAGCTACTTCCGCGTCTACAGCGGGGAGATGCACAGCAATACTACCGCTTACAACGCTCGCACGGGGAAGGATGAGCGGATTGCCCAACTTTACAGCGTGCGGGGGAAGGAGCAGGAGACGGTTTCGCTTGTGGGCCCTGGCGATATTGGAATGGCTACGAAGCTGGTGGAAACGATTACCAACGATACCCTTTGCCCTCACGAACGTCCGCTAAAGCTTGTACCCATTGCTTTCCCTCCCCCGCTCTTCACGGGTGCGATTAAACCGCGAGGCCGTTCAGACCTTGATAAGCTCGGCACGGCCCTGACCCGGATCATCGAGGAAGACCCGACGTTGCATACTTCCCGCGACCAGCAGACGGGGGAAACGCTCCTTGAGGGGCTGGGGGAAAGCCACTTGGCAATTATTGCGGAGCGTATGAAGCGGAAGTTTGATACGGGGGTGGATATTGAACTCCCGCAAGTAGCCTTCCTAGAGACCATAAGGGTAAAGACTGAAGCCAGTTATCGCCATAAAAAGCAGTCGGGGGGCGCGGGCCAATTTGCGGATGTTTCGATTCGGGTTGAACCTTTACCACATGATCCTACCCGTACTGACCCGTTAGAGTTTGTCAACGAAATTGTGGGGGGCGTGATAAGTAGGGGCTTTATGCCTGCGATTGAGAAGGGTGTGCGGGAAGCGATGGCTGAAGGGATCCTTGCAGGCAATCCCGTGGTAGATGTAAGGGTCGCAGTCTTCGACGGGAAAGAGCATCCCGTTGATAGCAAAGAGATCGCGTTCAAGACGGCGGGGAAGGAAGCCTTCAAGCTGGCGACGGCTAAAGCTCATCCCGTGGTGATGGAGCCGATCTATCTGCTAGAGATCATCGTTCCAGAACCATTTGCGGGCGATGTGATGGGCGATATTAGCACCCGTCGGGGGCGCGTATTGGGAATGTTGCCTTCCACCACGAAAGGTAAGACCGTCGTAACTGCTCAAGTTCCCCTTATTGAATGCCAACGCTATATCACCGATCTTCGCTCGATGACGCAAGGTCGGGGAAGCTTCTCGATGCGTTTTGATCACTATGAGGATGTTCCTCAACCGATAGTGGTCAATCTGATTGAGCAACACAAACAGAAACGGCATCCTGAAAGTTAGACTTTAGATAGGATGATGCGGGGGGCGCTCCGCAGGCTGAAAGCCTGCGGAGCGCCCCTTTCTTCCCCCCAGGACATCTGATTTGCTAATAGCCCAAGATATGCTATAATCGCTGCCAGTTTGGAAGCTTTGCTTATTTCAGAAAGGAAGCCGAATGCGCCGATTGTTGGGTTTGACGTTGGTTTTAGGGGCCTTTCTTTTGGCCCTTCAGGGTTGTGGTCAGTCTTCTACACCACCTGCGCCAGCAGGAACTACCGAAACGGTTGAAAAACCAACCTTAGAAGCCGAAAAGCCAACGGGAGCAAAGGAAGACAAAGCAACGAAGGAGCCTACTTCTAGCGAGAAAAAGTTGCGGTTGGGCCTTGTAACGTCTGAAGGTCGCGTCAATGATGGAACCTTCAACCAGCTTGCTCATGAAGGGGCTTCAAAAGCTATCAAAGAATTGGGTTGGGAATACAAGTATATCGAAACCCAAGCCAAGACCGATTATGCGAAGAACATTCAGACCTTTGTTGATGAGAAGTACGACATTATCATCACGATAGGTTTCCCCATTGCGGACGCAACCTTTGCGGCGGCCAAGGAGAACCCCAAAGTTACCTTCATCGGAGTAGACCAATCGTTTAGTGGTAAAAACCAGAAGGGTGAATCGCTTGAATTGCCAAATTTGGTTGGTATTCAGGCGCGGGAAGATCAAGCAGGCTTCCTTGCTGGCTCCCTTGCGGGGATGCTTACGAAGAGCGGGACCGTCGGGGTGGTTGGGGGGATTGACATTCCCCCCGTCAAGCGCTTCAAAAATAGTTTTGAAAATGGGGCCAAGTATGCGAAGCCTGAGGTGAAGGTCTTGAGCGTCTACATTCCCTCCTTTATTGACCCCGCGCAGGGCGCGAGTGCGGCCAAGCAATTTCTGGGCGAGGGAGCGGATGTTCTTCTGGGCGCGGGGGGCACGACGGGGAGCGGGGCCATCAAAGCGGCTGCCGAGCAAGGGGCCTTTGTGATGGGGGTTGACCAAGACGAGTACGTGACCACCTTTGCGAACGGTAAGACCCCAGGAGCGGATAAGATCGTCACCAGCGCGGTCAAGCGTGTGGATGTGGGGGTTGTGAATGAACTTAGAGCGATTGCGAAGGGAACCTTCAAGGGCAATGGGAACTACGTTCTCGATGCGTCCAATGGAGGAATTGGCTACGCTGAGTTTCATCAGACCGATGCAGTAGTCCCAGAAAATGTCAAGGAACGACTGAAGGGAATTGAGAAACTGCTGGCAAGTGGGAAACTTACGACGGGGGTCAACTTTGCTAGTGGAGATGTTGATAAAGCTACGATGCCTGAGCCAATGAAGATTGAACCTTAAAGCATAAGGTACAGTTGGCTGGAGAGGAATGGGGCGCTCCCGCACCAAAGGTGCGGGAGCGCCCCATTTTCAATTAACGGCCCCACAGAAATACGGTGGTTTTTGTGCTACCTTAGCGCCAAGTCAAACGTTGGGTTTGGCAAGCTCAATTACTTCTGCGACTGATAGATTTGTTGAATTTCAGCGAGCGTGGGGGCTGTTTTGATGGCCTGTTGAATGGCCCTCAGCACAGCTACCTTGGCAATTGGCTGAATCTCAGGCAGAAGCTCTAGCCCTGCTGCGCCAAATTTGAGTTCCAAGCCAAGCTCAATGGCACTCTGTAACCCTTGTACCAGTCCCTGTTCTAAACCCTGTTCTAAACCCTGTTCTAAACCCTGTTCTAAACCCTGTTCTAAACCCTGTTCTAAACCCTGTTCTAAACCCTGTTCTAAACCTTCTTCCCGACCTTTCAAGAGAAATTTCTCTTGCAGCCGCTGTATAAAGGATGTGTTACCCAATACCTCGACAAAATCCTCTTCCGCGATCAGGGGTAAGATCAGACGGGGCAATTCTTTCCCGTGCTTGAGCAAATCTTCTTTCGTTATGGCCCGCATTATGGTTCCTCCTGCAATTGTCCATAATCTCAACAAACCTAGAATCAGCCATTCCACTTCAGCGCTCATTTTAGCCCGATGATGTTGCTCAAAAGTAGTTAAAGCTGCTTGTTTAGCCTGACTTTGGTGAGCAAACAGTTTGAAAAAGGCATTCTGGGGTGCATCAGACAACTCACTCAATACAATTAGACGAGTTTGAGCTAAAAAGACATTCAAACTGCTATAGACCCCTGGATGAATGAGGTTTGTGTAGCCTAATAATTCCCGCGTTTTCAGCAGCGGTTGATGGGCACTCACTAAGAAACTTTGAACATCATCCTCTTTGAGATTCCGGGAGCGCCGAAAGAAATATTCATAGCCCACTAAGGCTTTCGCTGCGTCGAGAGTGACCGATTCAGTGTATTTGAACTCGATAAGAATGTGCCGTGAGCTACTGTGCCGAATCCCATCAGGCAGATAAGCTAATTGTTCGGTTGTCCAAGTGCGACTGGTCTTCAGATTCTGTAACAGCACAATGTCAATCTCAGGGGGTGTGCTACTAACATCAACATTGGTTTGCACCAAAACTCCTGTTGGGCTAATGATGCGTTCTTGCAAATGGGCAAATAACTCATGCCAGCGGGTAAGTTTGGTTAGGTCTTGCATAGCCCTATTATAACATCAATTGCCCACTTCTGCGCCAGCCATTGCCTGAGCTTCCTAAAGGGAACAGTAAGGGAAAGGTTTGGGCTTGGAATCAACAGCTTTAGCCGCTGGGAAGCGGGAAAAAGAGAGGAGTTCAACAGCTTTAGCCATCGAACTCCTGATCTCATCCCTTAGCGATTTAGCTTAGGGAGCGGTACAAACTTCCCATCCCCCCTTGCTTCCCCTTTAGACCTTATTAAGGTGCTACAGAAGTAGACCGTGCGGGAGCGGGATAATAGGGCGCAGGATAGGTCAAAGGGCTGGACGTTGGTGAAGGTCTGGGGGAAGGGGCCGTACAAGCCCCAAGGCCCCCCAAAAGGATAAGCCCCAGCAGCAAAGGTCGCCACCGTCGCAGTTGTTTTTGCCCAAAGGTCATAGCTTTAGCTCCCGCGCTTAGGCTTCTTTCAAGGCACTTACCAATTCCAACACACCCTTTTTGGCATCCGCGAAGAACATGACCGTGTTATCCGCCGCAAAAAGCGGATTGGGAATCCCCGCAAAACCTGGACTAAGGCTGCGCTTAATCACTACAACGCTCTTCGCGCTAATCACATCCAAAACGGGCATCCCCGCAATCGGGCTTTTGGGGTCCGTTTGCGCGACGGGGTTGACCACGTCATTCGCGCCAATCACGATTGCTACGTCCGTTTGGGCAAAGGAAGGATTGATCTCGTCCATTTCCTTGACCTTTTCGTAGGGAATGTTGGCTTCGGCCAGCAGCACGTTCATGTGCCCAGGCATCCGTCCCGCGACGGGGTGAATCGCAAACTCCACGTTTGCGCCTTTGGTTTCCAAAAGTTGAACCAAATCGCGCACGGCATGTTGCGCTTGCGCCACCGCCATCCCGTAGCCTGGCACGATGATAACTCGTGAAGCCCCATCTAACAACATAGCGATTTCTTCGGCTGACGAGGATTTAATGCGCCCTGCGTAGACTTGCTCCCCGCTTGGGCCCGATTCAGCGGGAACCCAAACCCCAAATAAGACATTTATCAACGAGCGATTCATCGCTTTGCACATAATGTCAGAGAGGATAATGCCCGAAGCACCCACTAATGAGCCTGTAATCACTAAGGAATAGTTGTTTAGCACGAAACCTGTGGCACAAGCGGCTAAACCTGAATAGGAATTGAGCAAGGCGATCACGACGGGCATATCTGCGCCACCGATGTTAATCACCAGCGAAACCCCTAAAACCGAAGCGACAAGCACAATTAGCCAGTAAGCAAGCGTCGCGCTGGGGACAGCCACCAGCCAAGCTGAAAGGA
>Ga0316607_1000257_pt1 | contig 20965 bp, 18 predicted proteins | sample MIS2016062E_MG_FD_207674 | JGI IMG/M metagenome (GOLD analysis project Ga0316607, IMG submission 207674) | Microbial mat bacterial communities from Middle Island sinkhole, Lake Huron, Michigan, United States - MIS.2016.062E | ecosystem: Environmental > Aquatic > Freshwater > Lake > Sediment...
GCGTCTAAGCCTCCCTGAATGGTCATAATCCAACGGAATTGTTCGGTATTGTCAGCAATAGGACGGCCATCACTTTCAGGATAGACAAGGGCTTCCGCAGCCACAGCTTGCATTTTAAGCGTCATCTTAACACCTCCTTCTGTAATTATAGCACTATGCCCCAAAAAGTTGCACAAGATGCTATTATCGGCTATTCTATAGCGGTGAATCAATTGGGGAAATTTGGATGCTGAGTTTGAAACGCTGGGCTAAGTCGCTTCTTTGGGGCTTTGTTCTGATTCTTAGCCTTTTTATCGCCAACGGGTTGAGCTTGCACTGGCATGGCTCGCTCTATTCCTTTAAGGTCGGTTGGCGCAATGACCGTCGCTTGCTCACGGGCTTCCATAGCCCAGAGGAAGATGCGACGGGGAACCGCTATCGCTGGACGCAAGGGGCAAGTAAGCTCCTTCTCCCTGGGCTAATGGGGAGCGAACGGCTCCTTCTTACCCTGAAAGTAGGCGGGATTCCTGCTTCTTCCCCCGCTCCGCGCAAACTTTCCCTCACGCTTGAGCATGCGGAATGGGCAAACTTGCCGATAGCAAAAGGGGCCCGTTTCTATACTTTACTCTTACCGTCTGCTCCCTTCAGCAAAGGTTGGGGAGAAGTTGGCCTCACGAGCGAAACTTCTCGTACTTTCCCAGACCGCCGCGACCTTGGCCTGCGTTTAGATGGGATAAATTTGCAATGGTTAAAGGGTAGCTGGCTCCTTCCTCCCTTACCGACCTTGCTGGCCCAATGGTTACTCACGGTCATTGCGATTCTGATTGCCCAGCGGATAGAGCTATCGCGGCGAATGACCTTTGGGGTTGCGGGAACGGTGATCTTACTTCTCGGCTGGCTGACGGGGAATGACCTTTTCAGCGCAGGGGAATGGCAAGAGCGGCTTCTAAGCGCCAGTGTGGGGCTAATTCTGCTAACTTGGGCAACCTTTCCTCGCTTGCGCTTCTTCTTCCCAAAAGCAACGCAACGCACAGAACTTCAATGGCTTTTAGCGACGACTCTTCTTTTCCTCGCGCTGAAATTAGCGGGAGTCCTTTATCCTCCATTTGATTCACACGATTGGTATATTCACGAAGAGCGGATTCAGAAGTTGCAAGCTGGCGCAATGTTGCTCTATGATAAACCTGCGGAGTTTAGTAAGCAGATCGCAATTGTCCCGCCGGCCTTTTATGTTTTAGCCAATCCCTTCACGCTTCTTACCCCCAATGTTGTCGTCGTAATGCAAGGTTTCTATACCTTTTTGGAAGGTATTTTAGCCTTTCTGCTGGCCCTTCTGGTGCGCCAGATGGGTGGAAGTAAGCTGACCTCTCGGCTGACCTTGCTCCTAATGGCAACTTTGCCCATCAATTTCACCATTCTTTGGTGGGGATTTGGCCCGCAGATAATGGGGCAAACGCTAATGCTTTTGGTAGCCCTTTTTGTGGGGCAGGAGCAAGACCTTTCGCAACGAGAATGGCTAATTTTGGGCCTTCTACTCTGCCTTTTACTTTTCTCCCACCTGGGCGCAGCAGCCTTAGCGGGGCTGACCTTAGCAGGTTATACCGCTTTGCTCTGGCTTTTTCAGCAACGACGAGCAGCCTTGCGCTGGGGAATAGTTCTTGGCGGAAGTAGCTTGGCTACAATTCTTTTACTCTACACGGAAGTTATCGCCTTACAGCTTCAGGGTTTGAAATCTAGCCCCAACGTCGGTTGGTCAGCGGGCGACCTTTTTCGCATCCAATGGACACTTCAATGCTTCCAAACCTCATTTCGCCCGATAGCCCTCCTGCTGGCGGTTTTCAGTTTGCTCATTTTGGTGTATTATGGGCGTGCAACGCAGCGCCTTCTCCTTTGCGCCTGGCTAGGAAGCGGCCTTTGCTTTTTTGCCGTTGACTTAGCTTTTGGGTTGCAAGTGCGTTATGCCTATTTCATTATGCCCCTTGTAAGTGGGGGCTTAGGCTTTTTACTAGCTGATCTGATGCGCCGAGGCCGCTTTGGCAAACTTATCAGTGCAAGCCTCGTTGGTTTAGTAAGTTTCGCTGGAGTCTTTTTGTGGTTTGAAGGAATAGTCAACGGTCTAAAACCAACGTTGACCTCTTTAACCCATTAGTAAACCGTTTGAAAAGAAGGTACAAATGACCGCAACACAGAAAGAGATCATCCCCCCTGATTTGTTAGGGGCTGAAGGTCTATTAGCGCATGTCAAGTTTTTGGCGGAAGAAATTGGCCCCCGCCCAGCAGGTCAACCTGCTGAAGCTCGCGCACGGGAGTACATTCGCAAGTCCCTCACCGACGTAGGAATCACCCAATTCGAGGAAATGGAATTTGAAGCCACCAACAGTTGGGGCCACGGTCTGTTAGCCCCGTTGCTTCTCGCGCTGGCGGGCAATGCTTTGGGGAAAGCAGATCGCACGGGAAGGTTGCTAAGTAGCGCAACTTCCCTCGTAGGAACGTATGCACTTTGGGAAGCGATGAGCCTCAAACGTCAACCTTTTGCTCCCCTTTACCCCAAAGGTCAAAGCGGGAACATCCTGGTTCGCATCCCTTCGGTGAACGAATCTAAGCGCCGGTTGGTCTTAGTTGCCAACGTAGATACGGGCAAAAATCGCCTTAGCTTTGCCCCGATGGTCAAAGGTTCTTTATCGAGCTTGGCAACAGCGGCCCTTCTCGCCTTGTTAGGCAATGGTTTGATCCAATTTATCCGTACCTTTGGCTCAAAGAAGACGTTAGAAGGGGTCTATCAAGCGACCCTTTGGGGGATTTTGGCAAGCGTTGCCATGGCCGTCCTCGATGAGCGCGGGAAGTTGGTTGAAGGGGCCAACGGGAATGCCAGCGGGGTTGCTTGTTTGCTTAACCTTGCAGCGCAACTGCGCCAGCAACCTTTGCAACATACTGAGGTTTGGTTGCTTTTCACGGGCGCGAAAGAGCCAGGGGCTTTGGGGATGCACGACTTTTTGGAAACTTACGCTAAACAACTTACTGAAGCCTGGTTTATTCGCTTGGAATCGGTTGGTTCAGGCAGCTTGGTCTATGCTACACAGCAGAATGGGCCTTCCGCTTTGCACAGTTATGAGCCTGACCCACATTCCTTGGCCTTGGCAAATAAGGTTGCGCTGCGGAACCCAGAGTTTCGGGTGACGGGTCGCCACGTACCAATCTTTGAGGAAACTGCTGAACTCCGCCGCCGCGACTTGCGCGGGTTGTGTTTGGTCGGGGTAGGAGAAGATGGTTGGCCAAAGGATTGGCAACGGTATAGCGATGAAGTTCACAATATCCAGCCTGAAGCTTTGGAACGAGCGGCCCGTTTTACTTGGGCGCTGATGCAATCGTTAGATGAGGGATGATGGCCCCTTGTTGCTGGCTACCTTTAACTAAAGGTTCAGCCACGGAGCAAATTAAAGCTTCCCTTGCACTGCTGGAAGGTATGGGGGCAACAGACGGTCTGTTGTCCCCTAAGTCTTTCCTCACCTTGCGCTGGTATCAAGTAGCCCTTCCTACCTTAGTTTTGGGGCATGGGCAGCAGCAAGAGGAGCTTGATCTGGCAGCTTGTACCGCGAAGGGTATTGAAGTTTGCCGGCGGGCAAGTGGCGGGACAGCCGTTTTGGTAGGGCCAGGAGATTTGATGTTGGATGTAGCTTTGCCCAAAGATCATCACCTTTACACCACCGATGTAACCGAATCTTATCGTTGGTTAGGGGAAGTTTGGGTTACAACTTTACGGGAGCTTGGGTTAAAGGATGCAAAGCTTATTTCAGTTGCAGAAGCCCGCGCTGATGCTCAAACTTTGCCCCCTTTGCTCAAAAGGGTCTGTTTTGCGGGCCTTTCCCCTTATGAAGTAGGGGTAGGGGAACAGAAGGTCATCGGTTTAGCCCAAGTAAGGAAACGCTATGGGTGCTTATTGCAAGCGGGGCTTTCACTTCTGCGCTGGGAGCCGCAGCAGATCGTTGACCTTCTGAATATCTCAGCAACTGAAAAGAGGGAAGCGGGGGAAGCTTTGGCTAAAAGGGTTGCGGGGTTAGGCGATCTGCTCCCGACCTTCACCGAGGTTGAACCCACAGCCAGCGCGGTTATGCAGGTCTTTACAAGGCAGCTGGTGGCGAAGCTCTCCCCTTCTTGAAAACCTTTCCCTCGCTCTAAATATGGCGACCTTTGCGGCCTAGGCCGCAAAGGTCGCCTAGCCACCTCGCAATCCACCCTATCCTTTGCTATAATCATAAACAGAAAAAATTTCTTTTAACGCGAAAGTATTATCCCAATGAAAGTACAAATCAAAAATCTCGGCCCGCTAAAGCAGGCTGAGTTCACACTTGGTGATTTAACCATCATTTGTGGGTTGAATAACACAGGTAAAACGTATGCAACTTATGCTCTCTTTGGTTTTCTCTCGCTTCGGAATCAAGTCTTTACTATCCCTATTAAAGAAGAAGAATTGGATCATCTGTTTGCTGAAGGAACAACTCGGCTTGATTTAACCACTTACATTGCACAAGCCGAGCATATCTTGCAAGAAGGTTGCCTAAAATATACAGAACAACTACCCACAGTCTTTGCTGCATCTTCTAAACGCTTTGAACAAACTAAATTTCAGATTCAGCTAAATTCAAACGAGATCCACCTGTTAGATCATTATGAACAGAGTATTAGTTCGGGGTCCGCCGAATTATTTTCAATCACTAAAGGGAAAGGAAGTACCGAATTAGTTGTTACGCTACTTGGAGAAAAAAGCAAGATAGGAATTCCTAAAGAAGTGGTTGGGCAGTTTATTAGTGATGCCCTCAAAGAAATCCTTTTTAGACCACTTTTCCCCAATCCTTTCATCGTTAGTGCCGAACGAACCGGAGCCGTCATTTTTCGTAAAGAATTAAACTTCGCTCGGAATCGGCTGTTAGAAGAGATTAGCAAGGCGGATAAAAAGGTTGATCCCATAAGATTTCTGTTCAAAGTTTACCAGGATTATGCTTTGCCAGTGAAAATAAATGTAGATTTTACACGGGAACTGGAGGCCCTTGCCAAAAGGAGCAGTTTTATTGCTGAAAAGCATCCCGATCTTTTGAGGGATTTTGCCGATATAATCGGGGGCGAATACACGGTCACCGAGAATGATGAACTTTACTATCTGCCTAAAAGTAAGCGCGGTGTCAAACTTTCAATGGATGAGTCATCCAGTGCAGTCCGCTCGCTTCTTGATATTGGTTTTTATCTTAGGCATGTGGTTCAACAGGATGATTTGCTGATGGTAGATGAACCAGAACTGAATCTCCACCCTGAAAATCAACGGCGTGTAGCACGGCTCTTTGCTCGTTTAATCAACATTGGAATCAAGGTTTTTATCACTACCCATAGTGATTATATCATCAAAGAGTTAAACACACTGATTATGCTTAATAATGATAAACCTCATTTGAGACAAATTGCTGAAAAAGAAGGTTATAAACAAGAAGAATTACTTTCTGTCGATAAAATTAAAGTCTATATCGCTGAGGATGCGCCAGTGAAGTTAGACGGTATGCAGCGAAAAACTCGTTGCTCAACTCTTACGCCAGCCGACATCGACCCACAACTAGGGATAGAAGCGCGAAGTTTCGATGTAACGATTGACACAATGAATCGGATCCAAGAGGAGATTATTTGGGGAGAGAAATAAGAATGTCTATGTCTGACATTGTAATCTTGCATGAAATGATCAAAGAAGAAGCTAAAGTAGCGCTGGAAAATGATAATGGCAAATTTTTTGTTGTTCTTGAAGAGCCTCAGCAGCCAGATTGTTCAGTAAGGATTCATAATATGCCCGCTTTAGATGAAGTTATCGTCATCAAAGCGGATGCTTTCAAAGCACCTAATACGATCTTTACTGGCACAAAAAGTGAGTGTAAACGTGCTGATTTTGTTATTGTAGCCGATACTGGAAATAAAAAGATTATTCTATGTATTGAAATGAAGATAAATAAAGGTGAAAAGATTATTGAGCAACTCAAGGGAGCGCAATGCTTTGTTGCCTATTGTCGAGAAATTGGGCGACTATTTTGGAAAGAACAACATTTTTTAGAAGGCTATAAATATCGCTTCATTAGTATTTGCCAAATCAATATTCCCAAGAAAAGGACTCGCCCACAAGAATTGTCTGGCTTTGGCGATAGCCCAGAACAAATGCTGAAAATTACATCGCCTAACTACATTCAGTTCAATCAGCTTGCAGGAACAGGAAAATAATAGATTTAGATAAACCCCCCAGCTTCTCAAAAGCCAGGGGGCTTACTTTTCTCACAGGAAAGTTTTGGCAAAAACCGTTAGGCTTTGATGCTCTGGCGGGTATCCTTCACGATCCAAGCCGCGATTTGCCCTACAGCGGCGGCCACTGTACCAATTGAAAAGGCCGAAGCCACGGTAGCCTTACCCCAATCAATGCTATCGCCTTCAGGGAAAACCTTTTCTTCGGTAATTTGCTCGGCTACTTTGATACTTCCAACTGCCAAAAGCAAAGAGCAAACTGCGCCAACCGCTGCGCCAATGGCTCTTACCACCACAATCCGTTCAACTGTCCCATCTGCAATTCGATCTCGGACGTTTTGCACGCCACTTTTGCCGCGTTTGAATGAGCTATACGCACTGAAAAGCGAACCGCCGAGCGTAAAAGCTCCTGTGTGCAAAGCCATTGCCGTCAAAGCAGGTTTCGCATTGACAGGCGCAGGTTGTCGCCGATGACTAATCAACATACTCAAAAAGGAGAGGATATGGAAGATAAAGCCCCAAAAACTCGAAAAAACTAGCCAGCGAGCGACTTCTTCTTGCCCAATTAGGTCCTGTTTGCTTTGATCTGTTGTTGAAGACATAAAGATAACCCACCTCGTATGATAAAAGAGAATTCAAAAACCCCTAAAAGCTTATTTCTGCTCTTCTCGCGCTTTGACATGATCATCCGCGACCCAAGCTGAAATTCGAGCGACAATCGTCCCGACCACGCCCACGAAAAAGGCCATTAAAAGCTGCGCTTGATGCCAATTGATCGCTCCTTCGCCCGCTGGAAAAGCCTCTTGACCTGTAATTTTCGCGGCCATTTGCAGACAACGCCGTGAGAAAGTGAAAGGAATAATGGAGCCAATAGCTCCAGATACTCCCTGCAAAACGACGGTTCTTTCTAAAAGATTAGTGGCAGCCTGTTTACGCGCATCTTGTGTTGTGCTTGTGCCTCTAAGCACTGAAGTCATTGCGCTAAAAAATGAGCCGCTTGTGATTAAAGCGAAAATATGCAAAATCATCCCGACTAAAACGGTTTTCGCATTGACCAAAACTGGTTGGCGACGCTGACTTAGGAGCATACTAAGGTAAGCTAAAAGATAAAAGACAAAGCCCCAAAAGCCAGAAATTGTCAACCAACGGGCAACATCCTGTTTTCCGATCAAAGGTTGCGGGTCTGGTGTGGTCTTCACGGATTTTTCAGCCTTTCTTTGCCGATTATAACATATTTCTAAGTTGCACTGGGATAAAAATCCTCATCCAGAATCTGCTCAAATGAATAAGGACAGGTTTCGGGGAAGGTCTGCTTGGGCAAATTTGTCTCTGCTCCAGCGATTTTAACCGCTTCTGTATAAGCCTCCGCAATTCTTTCTGCCAAACGATGCTTGAGGCTGGGGCTCGTCTTGAGAAGCCGTGTAACTCGCAACCGTTGCTCCACAATCGTAGAATTCCAACTCCGTGAAGACAAATTGGCTTGATATTGCCATTTCAAAAGATGCGCCAGAAGAACGCCCAACCGACTGATAAGTTCGTTCTGTTGACTTCGGCCCATACTTTCCAATTCCTCAGCAACATTCAAAAGATCAATTTCAGCTAATTTTCCTTGGCGCAAAAGGTCTGCATTGTGCATGAGCCACGCATAAAAATCAGTTTCGTAAGCAACTGGAACGTTATTCATAAGACCTCCAAACGCTTATTCTGTGGCTTTAGGATAAAAATCCTCGTCCAAAATCTGCTCAAATGAATAAGGACAGGTTTCGGGGAAGGTCTGCTTGGGCAAATTTGTCTCTGTTGTCGCAAGTTTAAGCGCTTTTGGATACGCTTCTGCAATTCTTTCCGCCAAACGGTGCTTGAGACTGGGGCTTGTTTCGAGAAGTTGAATGATTTGCAAGCGTTGCTCCATAATTGTAGCCTTCCAACTGCCCGAACGCAACTTTGGCTGAGACTGCCATTTCAAAAGGTGTGCCAGGAGAACCCGCAACCGACTAAGCAATTCGTTCTGTTGACTTTTGCCCATACTTTCCAATTCTTCAGCAACATTCAAAAGATCAATTTCAGCTAATTTTCCTTGGCGCAAAAGGGTCGCATTGTGCATAAGCCAAGCATAGAGATCAGTTTCATAAGCAACTTTTAGCTCATTCATCGAAGAACCTCTTGGAAAGTAACGTAAATCATTGCTGTTCAGCAATCCTTTGCAACATCGGCGCAGAATACAAATGACAAAGGGCAATTGCAATTGCATCCGCCGCATCATCGGGCTTGGGAATCGTTTTCAAATTGAGCGTCAACCGGACCATCTCTTGCATTTGTCGCTTATCGGCCCCGCCATAGCCCGCCACTGCTTGTTTAACTTGCAAAGGTTTGTATTCAAAAATAGGAATCGCGGCCTGCGCCAGCGTCAACAAGACCACGCCTCGCGCCTGCCCCACCGCCAAAGCCGTCGTTACATTGCGGGCAAAAAACAACTCCTCGACAGCCCCTGCGCCAGGTTGATAAGTTTGCACCAAAGCTGTCAATTCCTGATAGAGCTTCAAAAGGCGCTGGGCCGGAGCCATCTCTTTTGGCGTGGTCAAGGTTCCATAAGCGACGAGATGCAGCGTTCCCTGCACCTCGTCAACTAGGCCCCAGCCCAGCCGGGCTGTCCCAGGGTCAATCCCCAAACTTCGCATTTCTGTCACCGCTTATTCTGTCAGCTATCGTCAAATTGGGCCGCAACATCATCGCTAATGTCTAAATTACTATAGACATTTTGCACGTCATCGAGGTCTTCCAGCTTTTCCAGCAGCCGCATCACCAATAAAGAGTCTTTCTCATTCAATTGGACCAGCGTTTTCGGGCGCATCGTTCGATCTGCCCCCGTGATTGGCAACTTTTGCTCCTGCAAAGCTTGGCGCACATTATTCAAATCGGTCCATTCAGTGTAGACTTCCAAGGTGCTTTCAGAAACCTCAACATCTTCGGCTCCCGCATCAATGACTTGAAGCTGGACTTCTTCAGGGTCAAGCTTTGTGCCAGCCAATTCAATGGTAATGAGGCCTTTTTGCTCAAACATCCAAGCGACAGAGCCAGGTTCGCCAGGATTTGCGCCATTTTTGGTCAAGGTTGAACGGACATCAGAGCTAGTCCGATTGCGATTATCGGTCATCGCTTCAATTAAGAGCGCGACTCCGCCCGGCCCATAGCCTTCGTAATAGATCGTTTCTTCCAGATTACCTTCGCCACTTTTGCCTAAGCCCCGTTCGATGGCTCGCTGAATGCTATCCGACGGCATATTGCCCTGCTTGGCTTTGTCAATCGCCAGCCGCAGGCGAAAATTCATATCGGGGTCGCCACTTGCGCCTTCGCGGGCCGCGAGGGTCACATCGCGGGCCAGGCGGGTAAAGAGTTGCCCCCGGCGCTGATCCGTTACGCCTTTCGAGCGGCGAATCGAGTGCCATTTCGAGTGTCCGGACATTGTTCTTTGCTACTTTCTGTCGTATTCAAAAAAGGAGTTGCTTCATTCTGGCCGGCCCACCACGGCGATGGCCGCCCGAAAAAGCAAGATTTTGGGCCATTATAGCATATCGGTTTTCGCTGGGCGTTCCAATTCTAGGCCGGCCAGCCCAAAAGGGTTCAAAATCTGTTGCCCTAAACGGCCAGAAGAGATTTGAACGCATTGCATGTTCGTGTTACAATGAGGTTACGGTGAGTCTCCAAGTTGCAAGTTCCTGAACGAACCCGCTTAAAAGGAAGACTTACTTAAAGGGGTTTTCGCGCATGGCAGATCGTTTCGCAAACGAGTGGCCGGCACAAGTAGCCCTAAAGTTTTGTTTTGTTAAAGGCCCCATCGGTCTTCTTGCGTTCTCAGCACCCCAGGGAGTGCTAACAGACAAGGAAAACTTCTATGACCCAAATGTCTGCGGCTGCTCGGAGTACCAGCCCCTCACTCTTTAAGCTGGTTAGCTCCCAGCCGGAAGAGCATCGGCTGCGCCACCCAGCTGATGCCTTAGTCGTAATTTGTCGCCAACTTGAACTGGTGATCCAAGAGGAGAATCTCGCGGCTGATCTGGCAATTGGAACCCTGCGGCATTCTCTTTTTCGTTTACACCAGGGCCGCATTGCCCAGCTTGCTCCAATTTGTCGCAGCATTACGGTCTATGGCGAAGCGGATGTCGAACCCCCTGAGATTCCCGGAGTCAAGTTTGTCAATTTAGAGCCTGGGACACCTTTGTGCAATGAATGGTTTATGGTGGTGGATAGCCCGACGTTTTGGGGCGCACTCCTGACGCGGGCCGCGCCTGACCGGAGCAAAGGGACTGTGCGACGCTACCTCTTTGAAGGGACGCTGAGTCCCGATGAGCGGGTGGCCAGCCGGGCCAACCTTTTATTGAGTCTCATTCAGCGCCAACCAGCCCCCGATATTGGGCCCCGTGACCCTTTTCTGAATCGGGCCCGCTGGGCCCGCGTGGCTTATAATCTGGCAACCCACAGCGAGGCCGAACGGCTCGAACTGGTCGCCGCTTTGCGCGAGTTGCCCGAATTACATGAGATCGTTAGTCACTATGGGCCAGAGCAACGGAGTGTTTCGCCGCTTGACAACCTTGTACCTTTGGCGCTGGAGGCCTTGAATTTTCATTGCCGGGCCGCCGGGGCAATTCTTTACCATTATGAAGGCCAGCAACTCCACCCCTTGGTTTGGAATGGCCTCAATCAGCCTTATTCGCTGGCTTTGCAAGATGGCATCAGTGGCCAAGCTTTTCAACGGGGCGAATTGGTCTTAGCGCAGCTATACGGTGAGTCCTTAGAACCTGCGGAACGCGATATTTTCACGGAAGCCCAATCTGTTGCGGCAGTGCCTTTAGCGATTGAGGGCCAAATCTGGGGCGTACTCACGGTGGGGCTAGTTGAGGCAGTTCCCACTGAATCAAAAACCCCGCTCAGTGCAGTGGGCGTGGCGGTCTTACTGGAGCAAATTTTGGCGGCCCACGGGTTTCAAGGCACAACAGCGCAGCTTGAGCAACCTCAAATGGCGGCCCAAGCGCAACCCCAAGCTCCCAGCCCGGCCCCGCAAGCTCCGCCTCCTGTTACCAGACCAAGCTCTAGCCCAAGCCGCCCCATTTCGGCTCCGCCGCCCCCAAGTAGCCCCGGTGGGTTTGGCAAGATGCCTTCGTGGATGCAAGCTACGGCCCCCGAAGCGGCGGCGGCCAACCGTTCGCCAGCTTTCCCACCCACCGCTGCCTTTCCCTCTTCTGCGCCTGGGGCCAGGGGAAACAACCCCGGCGGCCAAGCGCTCCCTTTCCCTTCCGCAGCCTCTTCCCCCGGAGCTTTTGGCGCTCCGGCCCTAAGTGGTGGCAGTGGCGGGTTTGCCAGCCCCGCGGCCCCGCCGAAACCAAATTCATGGCCGCAAGGCAACCAACCCGGCTTCCAAGTCGCGGGCAATGTTTTACGGCCTCCAACCGCTCCCGCAGCCCCAAGGCCGGCCTTCAAACCAAGTGAAGGTGGGGAACATAACCAAAAACGGGCCGACCTTCAACGCCGCTTAAAGGGGGCTTTGGTCGCTTTTGACCAACGCGCTGCTGATGAGGTTTGGGATGAAGCATGTAACATCTTGCAAAAAGAGACTATGCTGACCGAGCTTCTGACCCCCGTGCAAATTGCGATTGGCGAAGGTTGGCATCGGGGCGAAGTCTCGGTGGTTTCAGAACACTTTGTCAGTCGGTTTGTTGAAGGTAAACTCCTCAATTTGCTCAACGCCGGCAACGATGATCCGCAACGGCCTCTGGCTTTAATCGGTTGTGTCCAGGGCGAAATGCACGAAATTGGGGCAATTATGCTGGCCCTCTTTATGCGCTGGGGAGGGTTTCGTGTGATCTACTTGGGCCAAAACGTGCCTAACACTGCGGTTAAGGAAACCGTAGAAATGCTCCAGCCCAAAATCGTTGGCCTCTCCTCAAGTACTATTGAATCAGCGCATAATCTGACCGAAGTAGGGCAAATTATTCATGATATGCCTCCGCCGCGCCCCCAGTTTGTCTTTGGCGGCATCATCTTCGCCGAACGGCCAGATATGGTCGCCCGCATTCAAGGGCAATACTTAGAAGGTGATATGCGGAGTATTGTACGCACCTTGGTCGAAAAATTGATTTAAAGAGAGCCTAAGCTCAAAGGACCCAAACGGGTAGTAGGAGCGCAGAAAGCAAATTATGGATCATCTTGAAATCGCAAGATTACTTGTGGCCCGGCGGTCCCAAATCGTCGATCAAACGGTAACGATGGTAATGCAAAATCCTTTTTGGATCGAACGGGTTGGGGATGGGGCCCGCGAAAAGACCGTTGTCGATATTGAATATACCTTTGATACCCTTGTAAAGACGGTGCGCTATTGTTCGCCCATGATCCTGGAAGATTATGTGGTTTGGTTGCGGGGGATTTTAATCAATCTTCGCGCTTCAACTGGGTTGGGTTTGCGCCAGAGCTTTGCTTTCCTCTGGTCGGCGATCAGTTCGCAAATGCCCGAAGAGGCTTTTCCCACCCTCTATGACTACATTCAAGCGGCTTTACAAGTTCTGAATTTTGCGGACCCTCGGGCCCAACAACTTTTGTTGGCCCAAGACTACTTGGCCGATGAACTCGTGGCCGCAACTTATGATCGCCATTGGCATTGGCAAGCGGCCTATAGCACCGAAGGTCGCCAGCGGGCTCGCTTTGATGCCTGGCTGGGCTTGGATTATTTGGTTGATTCGCTGGGAACCCACCGCGAAGACAACTTTTTTCGCCACGTGCGCTGGATGCGCGAACATTTTATCAAGCATGGCCTTTCGACGGCGCATGTTCAACAATGGCTTTGGATGTTGGGGCTGATTGGGGAGCAACGGTTGCCCCCAGAAGTGGCCAGCGAACTCCGCCGCATTTTGGAATTGGGCATTACGGCCCTCCAATATGAAGACCCCAATTATCAAGCTTTAGCAACGGCCCAAGATGCCCTCGTGCAAGATGTGGCGAAGCAACTGTTGGATCACGGTCTCTTTCCCCAAATGGAACAAGCCATGGCCGAAGTTGGTTGGTATCTGGCCTATTTAGGCGATAGTCTGGCGACCAACGACTCGGCCAACCTTATCGGTTACACCCGCTGGGTCAAACAATGGTTGGCAAGTTATGGGCTCCCTGAGACTCCCTTGCGCCAAAGTTATACCATTTTGAGCGATGCGCTCACCCGCCATTTGCCAGCCAATGTTGCCAGCACAGCCACAGCGCTTCTGCGGGCGGCCCAAGGAACATTGTAAAGGGATTTGCACCATGACGTTGGTTTCTGCCTCGGCCTTGCCCAACCTGATCGGTATTTCGGTTGCCGAATCCCGTTGCTTCCTTTCGGCCAAACAGATTCTTCAGCTAGGAACACTTTTGCTTAGGCTGCGCCCCCACGACGCGCAGGCCGTCTGCTTTTTGGGGGGTAGCTTGAGCGATCTTCCTGCCGAAGGTGATGCCAATGTGGTCCGCTTAGGCGACATCATTGGGGAAGCACCGTTTCTGGTTCTGGCGGGGCAACATGGGGCTTTAGCGCTCTTAACCGCCCCAACTACCGAAGGTTATTGCACGCATCTCCTTAGTGAACCTGATGTTGTTGACCGTGCGGCGCTAGTCTTGGCCCAATTCAGCGACTCCGCTTATAGCCTTGAGACGGTCTGTGATCCCGAAAGTCAGCGGGCTTTTCTGGCTCATGTAATTGCAGCCTTGTTTGAAGATGTAACGTTCAAAACGCTTGATCTGCTGGCTCTTTTGCCCAAAGACCAACGGTGGGTAACGTTAGTCAAATTGCTTTTGAACCAGCCGGAGAGCGCAACTTGTTTGAGCCTGCCTGAAGTGCAAAGTTTCTTGCGCGAGGGAGGAATCAGTCGGGCCCTTCTGGGTAAATTAGCTGAAAATCAACAGAAACTAGAGATCCTTGCGGCGACGGGGGGCGCAGCCCCAGAATTCTTGGCGGTGGTTGGCGAGTTTGACCTTGCACCGCTGCTGACGAATGTAATCCGAAGTCGGCGGCCCGGAGTAGCTTCGCCCACCGCCAAATTTAAGCCTGGGCCTGATGGCGGAAGTAAATGGGCCAATAAACAAGCGCTCACGATTATTCCCTTGCTTTTCAAAGGTGAGCTTTGGGGGATGCTTCTGACGGCCAGTGATCGCCCAATTTCGGGTTCTGCACGGGCCAACCTCAATGGGTTAGGGGTTCTTTTAGCTCTTATTCTCAATGCTACTTCAGAGGCCGATTTAGTCGCTTCGGCCTTTGAGAGCCACCCGCCGCTTAGGTCTGCGATGAGCCAACCGTTGCCCGTGGCTCGCCCCAACCCGGCTAAGTCACCCCAAGCTGCGCCAAGCCCTGCGGGGGGCACAAGCGGGCAGCCTGGGCAAATGCCTAAGAAAGCTACCTGGGTAAATCGGCTGTCCCAGGGAATTTATGGGGGCGCAGGGAAAGCTTCTAGCCCCGCCGGGATGGATCTTATGCCCTTGCTGGAGCAGCTTCACGAAGGGGTTTTATTGACCGATGCTCAAGGGCGCTTAGTTGCTTCGACCAAAGCGGCGGAAAAAATGCTGGGGCTTTCGCAAGATTCCCTGGGCCAATCGTTGGCCGAAAGTGGCGCTTGGTTTTTGGCTCCCCTCCTCACCGATGCGGTCATCGGGGAGTTTGAAGGCTACCAAGAGGTTATGCTCCCAAGTGGCCGCCTTGTTTTGGTGACCGTCGTGGGGTTAGATCAGGGGCTTTGGGCTTTTATTGCACGCCCTGAACCCGAAGCTGAAGTTGATCTCCATGATCATGATTTAGAAAAAGCTTCTTCGGCCAGCGCAGCAAACACCGGCCACAGTAGTAATTTTATTATCAGTTTTTCCAATAGCATCCGTTCTCCGCTGCTGGCGCTGCGAAATTTGATCATCAAAGTTCCCGCTGCGGGGGCCCTCAATGAACAACAATCGGGGCTGATTGGGCAAGTGGTCAAGCTCAATAGCGAATTGACCATGTTGATTAACGACCTTTTGACCTTAGGGCAGCTGCGGCTGGAAACGACGCAAAACAGCAAACCTTTGCGCTTAGATCACTTAGTTGAGGCAGCGATTGGCACGCGCTATGCTGAGTTTGGCCGGCGGGGCCAGCAGGTCGAGACGGAGATTGACCCCAACCTTCCCAGAGCGTTTGGTTCTGAAGAAGGTTTGGGGCGAGCCGTGGGCGAGTTGCTCGATAATGCGATTCAATATAGCCCGCCGGGAGCCCACATCAATGTAAGTTTGAAATTTGAAAATGGGGAGATTGAGGTCATCATCGCCGATACGGGGGTGGGCCTAACAACCGACGAACTTGAGCAAGTTTTTGACCCCTTCTATCGAGGGGTGAGTGCGGAACAACTTGGAGTTGCGGGGCGCGGGCTGGGACTGACGATAGCTAAAACAGTAGTCGAGCATCATGGGGGCCGAATTTGGGTGGCCAGCGAAGTGGGGAAGGGAAGTACCTTTACCTTTACTTTACCCTGCGAGCCCGAAATCTGAGGACCTGGGAGGCGACGACGGTTAGTTAGCTGCCAACTCGCGCTGGGGAAGGGTTACTCAGCGCAGAAGGTTGCCATCTACTAGAGGGATTTATAATGTTTGGTTCACAATTTGTTCTCTCCGCCGCGCAGATCAATACCTTAGCCGCTGATCTGGCTCCGTTGGGACAACAACCAGGAGTGCGTTTGGCGCTCTTACTGGATTTAAGCGGGCAAGAGATTGTTTACATTGACTCATACGGTGGGTTGCTGATTCCAAGTATCGCGGCCCTTGCGGCTGGGGATATGATGGCAACCCAAGAAGTTGGGCGGCTCCTTGGGGGAAGCCGCAATTGCAATTTGATCATTCAGGAACACGAGGAACTGATGATCTTAATTGCCCGGTTGGGGGACGGCCTCTTGTTAATGTTGGCCACCGAACGGAGTGTCCCCCTTGGCTGGGCCCGTTTGGCCCTCAAACGCACAAGCACTCGCATCTTAGAAGTCGTCGGCAATACGACCCTCTCCCTGGCAGCCCCTGCGCCCGCAATGGCGATGGATGCCGAATTTGAAACCGATTTTGCGGCACAACTCAACAGCATCTGGTAGGTTAGGACGCAAGTATGTTTATTAACTGGGGACTTGGGGAACTCAATCTCAAGATCGTCTATTATGGCCCGGCACTAAGTGGCAAGACTGCCAATCTCCAATACATCTATGCCAACACACCCGCCAACTTGCGGAGTGAAATGGTCTCGCTCAAAACGCAGCAAGATCGCACGCTCTTGTTTGATTTTTTGCAACTTGAAATGGGCAAGGTTAAAGACCTCAAGCCCAAATTCAAGCTCTACACCGTCCCTGGTCAAGTCTATTATGCGGCCAGTCGCCGCTTGATTCTTCAGGGCGTGGATGGCGTGGTTTTTGTCGCCGATTCGCAAGCGGGGCGCAAGGTCGATAATGTTGAATCCTGGTTCACGATGGAACAACATTTGATTGAAATGCGCTATGACATTACGACTTTTCCGATAATTGTGCAATTCAATAAACGTGATATTCCGCATTCCCTCCCCATAGCGCAGATGCGGCAGCAATTTGGCTTTGAGGAGAGTCGCCGTTGTTTTGAAGCCTCAGCTTTACGCGGGGATGGGGTTTTTGAAACCCTCAAAACCGCCATGACCCAAGTTGTGGCCCAGGTCCAGCAAAAAATCTAGTTCACCAGGATTTTAGTTCTGGTCTGTGAGAGGTTTTACCTTTCGCAGACCTTTTTTTCAGCTTTCAGTTCTTTTAGCTGAGTTTTTGTTCTACCTTGCAGAATAACTGTGAATAGCAGATAATAGAAACTGAAGGGGGAAAGGGAAAGTAGAAAAGCAAAGTTTTGGAATAAAGGACATTTTATGAGTGAAACACAACCAGAGACTAAGCCCTGGGCGGTACTCGATACCCTTACGGACGGGTTTGCCGTGTTGGACGCAAAAACGACGATTCGCTATCTTAATCCTGCTTGGAAACGGCTGATCAACGATAGGAACCTAGGGGAACGCGGCTTTGGGGTTGGCCGTGATTTCTTAGCCAGCTTTGCGACGGTTTTTGCGGGCGCGGATGTGCGGGCTTTAGCCCAAGGCTTACGGGCCGTCTTGGCCGGCGAAAGCCAGCATTTTCAGTTTACTTCCCCAACCCACGTGCCGGAAGCTGACCCCCAATGGTTCACTACCACGATTGTGCCCTATCCCTTCAACAAGGAATTGGGAGCCTTAGTCCAACAGAGCAAAAGTGTGGCTCCGGCCAAGCCGATAACTCAACCCGCCCTTGCGGCCAAACCGCCCAAGGACCAAGTTGTCTTTCGTCTTTTGGCCGAGACAATCTTAGCTGGTTTGTTCATCTATCGCGGTTCAGAACTTTGGTATGCTAACCCCTTTGCCTCGCTTTTGACTGGTTATTCAACGGAAGAACTTTTGGCGATGAATTTTTGGGATGTTGTCCATCCCGATGTTCGCACGATGCTTCACGATTGGCAACCCGAAATCCATGGCCATTTCTGCTTACGCAATGAACCCAAAGTCTTGACCAAGCAAGGCCAAGAACGGTGGTTTGATTGTACGGCGAGTATTGTTGATTTAGACAAGGAAGTAGTCGTCATCGCCACTGCGCTTGATGTTACCGAACGTCGCCAAGCCGAAGAAAACCTGCGCCAAAGCGAAGATCGCTATCGCCGTTTAGTGGAAAGCTTACCTGATATTGTCTTAGTCTGTGTTGAGGGCAAAATTGTCTTCATCAACCCAGCTGGCGCAACTTTATTGGGCGAAGTGCAGCAACAAATTCTGCATAAACCCTTTTTAAGCCTCATTCATCCTGATTGTCAGACTTTTATTCAAGAGCAATTTCTTGATCTTGAAACAAAAGAGAGCAGTTCGGCCCTCATAGAAGTCAAGCTTTGCCACCGCACAGGCTTGGAAATTCCTGTTGAAATGGAGGTTGTCCCGCTGATCTACCAGCAAAAAGCCGCGATCCAGATCGTGGCCCGCAATATTACGGCGCGCAAAGAGGCTGAAGAGCGGATTCAAAAATATGCGACGCGGGCGGGGGTTTTGGCCGATGTTTCGCAAGCTTTAGACGAATCGGGCATGGATTATCAGCAGATTTTGGATACGTTGGCCCGCCAAACTGCTGAAATCATCGGGGATGCAAGTGTGATTCGCATGATCTCAGATAACCGCGAACATTTGGAACTTGTCTCCCTCTACCATTCCAACCCCGAAGCGTTGAGCTTGTTACGGAAAGTTTTTTCTACCCTATCTGTGCCGGCCAACGAGGGCGTGAATGGGCGAGTTTTGCAGACGGGCCAACCCGTTTGTATTCCGGTTCTGTCAGCCGAGCAATCCCACCAGAAGGTTAAGCCTGAACATTTACCCTACCTTGACCGCTTTGGGATTTACAGCATTTTGACTTCCCCTTTGCGCGTGCAAGGTTTGGTCATCGGAGTTGTCACCTTAACGCGAGATACGCCAAAGTACCCTTATACCACCGAGGATCAAGATCTTTTGCAGGAGATCGTAGATCGGGCGGCGTTGGCGTTGGTCAATGCGCGGCTCTTTGGAGCCATGCAACAAGAATTGGTCGAGCGCCAGCGAGCCGAAAAGGATTTGCTTGAAAGTAGAGACCTTTATCAGCAGCTTACCAATTCAATGAATGAGGGGCTTGTGGTCCGCGATGAAAACTTTGTGATTATCTCCGCGAATCAAGGCTTTTGTCGGCTTTTGGGCTACGTTGAAGAAGAGATCGTAGGCCGCACCATGCGTGATTTTCTCGATGAGGCGAATGCTAAAATCCTTGATGGGCAACGTGAAGCCCGTCGCCGAGGTGAAAAAGGAACTTATGAATTGACCATGATTCGGAAAGATGGGCAAAAAATTGCGCTGCTGACCTCTGCTTCACCCATCATAGATAGTGAAGGGCACTTTAAGGGAAGTTTTTCAGTGGTTTTTGATATTACCAAGCATAAGCAAACCGAATCGCGGCGGCTGGCCAAAGCGGTTATTAAGGGAACCCAACGCCGAATTACCGAGCCAACCAATGAAGAATAAAGGGATTTTTGCCATGCAGAAGGTGCTGATTGGCTTAACCGCGCTGCTTCTTACTTTAGGCAGTGGGGGCTGTGGGTTTGGGAACCTTCTCCCGCCTACGGTAGAGAACCTTAGCATACCTTTACCCGATTCGCCCGCCCAGCTTCAGCTTAAAGTAACTTTGCAGCAAGGCAACTTGCAGCTCAACGCGGGAGCTACCAAGGGGTTGCTTCAAGGTACGGCAACTTACAATCGGCCCGAGCTAAAACCTCAAATTTTGGCCATGGGAAACGTGATCAACCTTCAGCAGAGTGAACTTCAAAAACTCCCTTCGGAGGGGCAAAATGCTTGGCAACTTCAGCTTGCACCCGTTCCTATGACGCTTACACTTGACCTTAAAGGGGGACACAACGAGCTTGAGTTAGGGGCCTTACCTCTTGGCGCAGCAACTTTGCGCCAAGGGTCTGGCAAAGCTACCCTTTCCTTTGCCCACCCAAACCCAAGGCGGCTGAAGACGCTCGATCTTAGTCTGCAGACCAGCACCTTTACCGCCACGAATTTGGCGAATGCTCGGGCCCAAAAGATCAGTTTTCAAGGCGCAGGAGGGCAAAATCACCTCGATTTTGGGGGTGAACTTCGCCAGAACCTGCAAGTTTCCATTACTATGGCCCTGGGCGATCTTCTCCTTACGCTGCCCCCTACAGTCACCACGCAGCTTAACATTGAGGGTCAAAGGACTGAAGTTGTTAAAGTTAGGGGGCCTTGGCAACAGGTCGGCAATCGTTTCACTTTGGGTGGCGGAGGAAAGACCATTTCTATAACCATTCGGGCCGGGACGGGAAAGCTAGAACTCCGTTCGCGCTAAGATAACGGAGGGAAGCGCAAAGGTTAGATAAAGGGTCCGGAGGATGCGCTTGTGTTGCTTAAATTTCACAACTTCATAGTTCATTTGCTCAAGAATTTCTTTAGCAAGCCCACTTCAATTCTTGCGGGGATTTTCATGTTGGGCAGTTTTGGGTTTCTTACCCTTGGTCTCACGAATGGCCTCAAGGCTTACAAGGTTTTCTCAAGCCCAACTTCTACGCTTTCTACCCCAACCCCGCCGCATCCTTCTCCCTTTCCTTCGCAAACTCCTTCTCCTTCCCCTACCTTTGCTGCGAATGACCCAGATGGGGATGAGATTCCTACGGAGCGGGAAGACGCAAATTTCAATGGCAACCCTGAAGATGATGATACCGATGGGGATGGAATCCCTGATTATAAAGAGTCTAAGCTCCGGGATAGCGATGGCGATGGGATTCCCGACCAGCTTGACCCTGAGCCACCGATAGAGCCACCTCCTGCTTGTCCTTCTACCCGTGAGGTCAGCTTTATGCTCGTTGCCAATCAGATCTTTACAAAGACTATCTCGCCCGCTGAAGGGGGCCACTTAAATCTTACAGTGGCGGGTGTGGTCCAAGCGACGGGGAGCCATTATAGCGATGCTTTCTATGCTTTTACCAATCGTAAGGGCTATCCAATTCCTTTTTCGGCCTGGCTAGCTTCTCCCTCCCTTTGGATCAACAACCAAGCTGCGGAGAAACTTATTCCTGGCGGCCAAATTCCGTTTCCCGTGAAGAATCATCTCTATACCTTCCCGCTTGCGCTTACGGAAACGAAGACCCT
>Ga0316607_1000258_pt1 | contig 20961 bp, 17 predicted proteins | sample MIS2016062E_MG_FD_207674 | JGI IMG/M metagenome (GOLD analysis project Ga0316607, IMG submission 207674) | Microbial mat bacterial communities from Middle Island sinkhole, Lake Huron, Michigan, United States - MIS.2016.062E | ecosystem: Environmental > Aquatic > Freshwater > Lake > Sediment...
GTAGTTAGTAGTCAGTAGTTAGTAGTTATTAGTCAGCAGTCATTAGTCAGTAGTCAGCAGTCAGCAGTCATTATAGCGGTTCTCAAGAAAGTGAGGTATGCCCTATGCCCTATGCCCTATGCCCTATTCCCTATTCCCTATTCCCTATTCCCTGATTTGAGAGTTTTGATATTTGAGCTTTGAAATAACTTGATAAATCACAGCTCAAAATTCAAAACTCTCAACTTTTTTTACCTAGGTTTTGCAACCTAAATTCGCTGAAACTTTAGCGCAGCGGATGGAAAAGCAAGTCAGGGTAAAAGCGGTTGAACTCGATCAAAATTCCCGCCGTTACCACCATCCAAGCTGCTGCCAATACTGGTGCGGTCGAAAGATACTTCAGAAAGTATTGCATAAATACTGCTCCTCGAAAGTTTAGACAACTTAAAAAACAATGGGCGAACAGATTTTAGATTTAGGATTTTAGAATAGGCATTTGCTTTCCCAGCTAAAATCTCAAATCTAAAATCCCAAATTACTAGCGCGGCGAAACGGTAATTTCGTCGTCTTTAGCAAACATTTCACCAGTGGTGATTTCCTTGAGAGCTGCCAGAGGCCACAAAAAGCCACTCAGCATAAACTTGACCGCCAAAGGAACATCGATAATAATCTCTTTTTCCTCTGGAGAGTCTGATTTCTTAACTGCTTGCAGATAAGAGCGGCCCACCCAACCAATCCAGCCAGCAATATACAAAAACAGCAAGCTGGGAATCAAAAAGTCGCCGGCGTAACTCAAATTGCCATCCACAATCAAGTGAGGATATCCTTCCGGGCCACACAAAGCTTCGGAATAACGGTCGAATCTGGCTTTGGCCGATGCCGGGTCGCCATTGGTAGAACGTGCACTTTTAGCGAGTTCCTTGAATGCGGGAGAGTCCTTGCACGGCACTAAATTGTAAGCCGAAGCTACAGGAGCAAAACTGATCCAAAGACTGACCACTAAAATCGCAGCAAACAATCGTCGCATGAAATTGTTTCCTTTTGTTACAAAACAATAAGTTTTTGTACAAGCATTTCAACTTGCTGATCGGTCATCCAGATTACTGCTGTTGACAGTTTAAGCTAGCAATAGCCAACCTATCAAATTAAATTACCAGTTAATGGCAACCGTTTTCGCAATTGAAACAAGTTGTGACGAAACTGCCGCAGCGATTGTTAAGAATCGTCAAGTTTGCAGCAATGTTGTAGCATCACAAATTAAGATCCACCAGCAGTTCGGCGGGGTGGTTCCAGAAGTGGCTTCGCGGAGTCACTTAGAAATGCTAAATCAGGTAATTGCCCAGTGTCTTGCGGAGGCAAATCTCACTTGGTCAGAAATTGACGGGATTGCAGCCACCTGTGCCCCCGGTTTAGTGGGTGCGTTATTAGTCGGGCTGACGGCGGCCAAAACCTTGGCAATCGTCCACCAAAAACCCTTTTTAGGCGTACACCACCTAGAAGGGCACATCTACGCCTCTTACCTTACCGAACCAGACTTGCAGCCGCCGTTTTTGTGTCTGTTAGTTTCAGGGGGACACACCAGCTTAATACACGTCAAAGATTGTGGCGTTTACGAAACTGTAGGACAAACTCGCGACGACGCAGCGGGGGAAGCTTTTGATAAAGTCGCGAGACTGTTGCAGCTAGGGTATCCCGGCGGGCCGCTGATTGACAAATTGGCAACAATGGGCAATCCTACAGCTTTTAGGTTGCCAGAGGGCAGAATTTCGCTACCCGAAGGTGGCTATCATCCCTATGACAGCAGTTTTAGTGGCTTGAAAACAGCAGTTTTGCAATTAGTGCAGAAACTCAAGAAAGAAAATAATAGTTTTGGTAGCGAAGGCATCTTGCCAGAATCTGTAATTAATGATATAGCGGCCAGCTTTCAAGAGACTGTAGCTAAGAGTTTAACAAAAAGGGCGATCGCCTGTGCGGTAAATTTAGGACTCAACACTATTGCGATCGGCGGCGGAGTTGCAGCTAACAGCGGATTACGACAGCACTTACAAACCGCAGCAGCCAAACACAATCTGCGAGTATTGTTTCCGCCCTTAAAATATTGTACCGACAACGCAGCAATGATCGCCTGTGCAGCCGCCGAGCACTTGCAGCAAGGACAGACTTCGCGATTAACTTTAGGAGCACATTCGAGAATGGCGATTAGCGATGTGATGCAATTGTATAATTTAACCGTTAAGTGTTAATTTCAGAACTTATGCAAAAAATGGTTTGACGCGCGAATTATGGCCGTAAGGTGCGCATTGCGCACCCTACATATACTTCCTTTTTCCTTCCCGGCGTTACATCCGTTAAATCCGTGGAGCGAATCCGTTGCCGAACTTCCTTCTTCCTTAAACCATGAAAATCCGCGATGCAGTTGAAAGCGATTTGCCAGCAATTGTCGAAATATATAATGCAGCAATTCCGGGCAGAATGGCTACAGCAGATTTAGAACCCGTCTCAGTCGAAAGTCGTCTCGCTTGGTACAGAGAACATTCGCCCAATTCCTTACCCATTTGGGTAATGGAATCAGAACAAAATATCATTGGATGGCTGAGTTTTCAGCTTTTCTACGGACGCGCCGCCTATCAGCATACAACAGAAGTTAGCATCTACGTCGCGCCCGATCGCCAATGCTGCGGAGTTGGGCAAAAATTTTTGGAATTAGCAATTCGGCGAAGTCCAGAATTAGGCATTAAAACCTTAATCGGCATAATTTTTGCTCACAATCAGCCCAGTTTAAAATTATTCGAGAAATTTGGCTTCCAGCCCTGGGGATATCTGCCCAAAGTCGCCGAACTCGACGGGGTTGAAAGAGATGTAGTAATTGTCGGCCTGCATTTGAAGGCAGTATAGCAATTATATTTGGTAGGGACGGGTTGAGCGCTGCAAAACCGCCAGAGCGACTCAATCTGTGAAAATTTGGATTTCGTCGAGAGATGCGATCGCCACATCAGCCTTTTCCAAATGACTAACTTCCGGTTTACCCCAACAAATCCCAATACAGCCCGCCGCACCAGCATTTCTACCCATCTGAATATCTCCCGCCGAATCTCCCACCATCAAAGTTGCTGCGGGTTCTACCCCTAGTCTCTCACAAGCTAACAAAAATAGTTGAGGATCTGGTTTATTGAGATGCACAGAATCCACACCCATTTCTAACTGAATGTAGTCACTTAATTGGTAAGTTTTAACAAAATCTTGTACTGCTTTTGTCGTAGCCGCCGAAAGAATACCCAGTTTCAAACCCGCGTCTGAGAGAGATTTCAACACTTCCAAACTGCCAACAAATAAAGGAGAAGGAGGACTATTTTTCAACATTTGGTCTGCTTCATCAAAAGCACGGTGAGCAATAGCTAAAGATTCCAGCCATCCCCTGCCAGTTTCGGCGATATATCCCGCAGCCACAATTTCGTTTTCCCGGCGACTACCGACTGCCATCAAGCCCGTGGGGTCGATCTTACCACCTTCGATGCCGAAAGCCATTTGTAATGGCTCCCCAACGCCCGGAATTTGAGCGTCTGCGAGGCGCGATCGCTTCAGCCCTAAATGTCTCAAAAACTCCTGAGAATCCTCTAGAGTACCGTCTTTGTCAAAGATCACGGCTTGAATATGAGAGAAGGTAATGCCCCGACATTTAATAGTTACCAAGAATCTGAACTCCCTAATTTTTATATTTTCTGATATTTTCTCATATTGCGATGTTTTTGGCAATTAAGAATTGCCTGCAATCATGTTGCGTTAGATCAAATCCGTTGGTATCGGAATTATTCATCTCTCTCTTCTCCGACTCTGCGTTCTCTGCGTTCTCTGTGGTTAAATCATTCCGAAACAACCGCCAACGATATTACTACAAAATTAGGACACACTACCCGGCCACTGAGCGTAGTTCGACTACGCACGCGCCTACCGTCGCCCGGTCACGCTCGCGTAGTCGAAGTGCCCTAGGAAATTAGGACACAACATAGTTGTGTCCCTAGGAAAATATTTAAGATCTTCCAACTAAATCCGCAATGATTAATGCTAGTTGAATTGGCTTAACAGGTTTGGCAATATGCTTTTGGAAACCAGCATCGATCGCCTTTTGCCGTTCCTGAACACTAGCATAAGCAGTAAGCGCAACGGCTGGAATTTTTCCAGATTCGGCATCCAGAGTTCGCACTTTTTGAATCAAGGAATACCCATCTTCCTCTGGCATTCCAATATCGCAGATCAGTACGTCATATTTGTCAAGGTTTTCAGTCAAAGCCGCGATCGCCTCTTTTGCAGATCCAACCGTCAGCACCTGAGCCCCGTATTCTGCCAGCACAAATTTCAATAACTCACGAGTATCGGGATCATCATCTACAGCTAAGATCTGCAAGCCTTCAAGGCTGGGGGCGCTATCTGTCGAGCTGTTTAGCGGCAGTGTAAATACAGGCGGTTCTACATCAGTTGGCGGTGTGAATTCCTGGGGTATTGAAACTAGAGGAAACCTCACAGTCATCGTAGTTCCTTTTCCCTCACCCGGACTTTCGGCTCCCACAGTACCACCATGAAGTTCGACTAGATGACGCACGATCGCCAAACCCAATCCTAGCCCTTGATTAGCCTTAGTGGTGCCAGAATCACCTTGATGGAAACGATCGAAAATATACGGCAAAAATTCTGTACGAATGCCTTTTCCCGTGTCCCTGACTCGAATTTGAGCCTGACTGTCGATCGCCTCTAGGGAAATTTCCACTCGTCCACCCGATGGAGTAAACTTAATCGAGTTAGATAGCAGATTCCACAGGACTTGTTGCAACCTGTCAGCATCGCCTAAAACAGTCGCAGAACTCAACTGAACAACCATTTGGATGTTTTTGGCATCCGCTGATAATTGAACCCCGTCGATCGCACTTTGCGCCACTACAAGCAGATCGATCGGACTGGTATCGAGACTAAGCTTACCACTGGTAATCCGGGAAATATCCAGAATATCTTCAATTAACTGAGTTTGGGCGATCGCACTCCGCTCAATCACCTCTATGGCGCGAGTAACGGAGGCTTCCTTAAGCTTCCCGGAGCGCAGCAATTTTGCCCATCCCAGAATCGGAGTCAGGGGGTTACGAAGTTCATGGGAGAGATTCGCCAGAAATTCATCTTTAGCGCGGTTGCTGTTTTCTGCTTGTTGACGGGCTAATTGTTCTTGGATCAATAAGTGCGCTCTCTCTCTCTCCAACTGTCTGCGATCGGTGATATCTTCTATAGACAACAAAATCATTAAACCTTGGTCTTCTCGTTGCAGTTTACAAGCATTCAGCAGCATAGTTTTCTGCCCAATCTGCTCAAATACGTGTTCTAACTCAAAGTTGTGAAGCTGAACATCACTCACCAGAATATCTGCCAATATCGATCGCAGTTGCGGGATATTCCATTGCCTATTTCCCAATTCAAACAGCGAAATATTTGATGTTTCTGGGGCTGACACCTGAAACGTTTCATAGAAACATCGATTGGCTGTGTTCACTTGTAAATCAGCATTCAGCACAACTAAAGGTATTTGAACAGTTTCGACGATCGTTTCAGCATAATTTCGGGCTAACTCCAAGGTTTTGTAACTACGTTTCAGAGCATCAATATCGATCCAAACCATTACCACACCGTCAATCAGGTTTTCCGTCGTGCGATAAGGACGAATGCGGAGGATGTACCAATAGCCCCCTAGAGTTTGGACTTCTTGTTCTTTCGTCTGGAGAGTATCAATCACCTCCAAAATCATCGCTTCCAAATCTGGAACATCAAGAGTCGAGCGAAGATCGCTAAAAGGTCGTCCAATATCTGTAGGAATCAAATTAAAAAGTTGCTGCGCCAAGGGCGTAAAGCGTCGAATTTTTAAATCATTTGCCAGTATTAAAATCGGGATATTGATACTGCCCAGCAAATTGATCAGGTCGTTATTGATTTGGTGTTGTTCAAGATTGCGACTGCGAAGTTCTTCGTTAGTGGTGATCAGTTCCTCGTTGGTGGCTTGAATCTCTTCTTTGGCAGTTTCTAGTTCCTCGTTGGTGCTTTGCAACTCCTCGTTGCTCGAGAGAATTTCTTCGTTGGCAACTTTGATATCTTGGTTGAGATTTTCCTGTTCCTGGATCACCGCTTGCAGATGCGATTGAGCCGATTGTTTTTCTTCGTTAGCGGTGGCAATTGCCTGCCTCAGCCGCACAATTTCACGCTCTAAATCACTAGGTTCCGAGCTTTCAGAATTGACGGTACTGACGTTAATCGCAGGGGGTAAAGCTTCTTCAAATAGAATCAAAAAATAGCGTGAATCGATACTCGCAGGCTGGAAGGGAATCACCTCAAGATTGACGAGACTCGATCGCCCGCCCGCGACTACCGTTACCCCTTCTTTTCTCACAGTTATGTTCTGCATTTGTGCCTGATAAATCGCAGTGCGAAGCTCGATCAGCAAGCCTTCCCTTGCCATTGTCAGCAAGTTTAAGGTAGGAATCCCTGGTGTCAGTCTCAAGTAACCATTGGTGTCTCCCCGCACTTGCAGAATGTTCATCTGTTCGTTGACAACCACACCTGCTGGGGCATAGCGATTCAAAATCAGTTGGTCTGTATATCGCTCTAAGTCAAACTTATCTGTATCATTTTCATTCATTTGCTGCTGCGATTCATCTACTTTAGCGACGGGGTAAGAACTCGTCGTAAACGAAAATATGGGACTATTCTCAGTCAATTTCTTAGCATAAATTTTGCACTTTGTGTGCAGCGGCGTAAATAAGTATGAGAATTTTCCGATACTCTCAGAAGTGCCTAATAGGAGAAAGCCAGTCTGGTTAAGACTGTAATGAAAAATCGGAATCACTCGTTTTTGCAACGGCTCTGCCAAGTAAATCAGCACATTGCGACAGCTAATTAGATCGAGATTGGAAAAAGGCGGGTCGGAGCCTAAGTTTTGTCTGGCAAATATACACAGTTCGCGCACACTTTTGTTGATTCTATAGCCTCCTCCTTCGAGGCTAAAGAAGCGATCTCGTCGCTCTCCTGAAACGTCGATCATCTGGTTTTCTAAGTAGAAGCCAGACCTCGCTTTGGCGATCGCCGGTTCGCTAATATCTGTGGCAAAAATCTGGATCGGTGGTAGGGGGACTCGATCGCCCAAAAACTCTAACAAACAGATGGCGATCGAATAAACTTCTTCTCCTGTGGAACATCCCGCCACCCAAATCCTGATGGGACTATTTGCCGATTTATTTTGGGTAATCGCGGGAAAAACCAGCTCTTTTAACTGTTTAAAGGCTTCTCGATCGCGGAAAAAACTGGTGACGTGGATCAGGATTTCTTGATACAGGGCATGGACTTCAGCCGGATAGTCTCGCAGATATTGGGCGTAATCTGCCAATCGCTCTAGTTTATGCAACAGCATCCGTCGCTGGATGCGTCGATCGATCGTGGCGACTTTGTAGTGGGTGAAGTCAACGCCTGTGGTCGATCGCAGCATTCCCAAAATAGTTTCCCGGACATCGCTCTCAGGGGGTAATTCTGCAAGGGCGATAGTCGGGAGGGGGCTACCCAGCCAGGGATTGTCACTGAGATTTGCCAATTCTTCCGCAATTTGTTGAGGGAGCATAACGAAGTCTACATCACCTGTGGCCACTGCGGTATTCGGCATACTATCGAATTTTGCCGAGGCTTCACATTGAGCAAATGTCACTCCTCCGGCTGCTTTGATTGCTTTGATCCCCAGGGAACCGTCTCCGTCTCCCCCGGATAATACTACGGCGATCGCCTTGTGTCCGCGATCGACAGCCAAGGACACGAGAAACGCATCTCCCGGCATATATTTTCCATAAATTTTCTCGCGGGGTTTTAGTTGCAGCACCCCGGACACGAGTGTCATCTTGGCGTTGGGCGGAATGATATATACTTGATTCTGCTCTACAGTCGTCCCATCTTCCACCTGACTGACAAGCATTTGCGTCTGTCTGGCAAGAATTTCTTTCAACAGACTTTTATAATTGGGGTCTAAGTGCTGAATCAGCACAAAGGCCATGCCCGTATCGGCGGGTAAGTGCTGGAGTAACTCCGTGAATGCTTCTAACCCTCCCGCAGAGGCGACAATCCCAACGATGGGAAAGGCAGCTTCTACTGTGTTTGGCTCTTCCAGGTCGATGGGGGATAGTGCGATCGATTCTGGTGTGTTTGCTTCAGACGGCTGATTAGCGTTCATGGAAATCTCCGGGAAAACCCCGTTTTTGTCAAGGGGAAGGATGTCTATCGATATTCTGTCATTCTGAGCATAGCTCAGAATGACAGAATATCGATCCGCTCAAGACTATTATATTTAGAAAGAAAAAAATAATTTTAAAAAAGAGGGGAATACCCTCTTTATAATAACAGTGACTCCGATGTTATTCGACGGTCGCCGGAGGTATTTCTTCCTCTACCTCTAAGGTTGCTTCCGGTGTTTCTGCCGTTACTGCTGCGGTTGTTTCTTCCGGCAAATCTTCTTCCATTGCTGATGGTACATCTTCGAGTATTTCATCGGAGAGTTCCTCAGCATCGATCGGTTCTACAGGAATTTCAATCCCAGCTTTAGCTTGCTTTTGAGCTAGCATTTTTTCGCGGAACTTAGCTGCCATTTCCTCAGCTTTTTCGTACACCAATTCGCGATTTTTGACCATCGCTCCAGGCTCCGGTTCCAACTGCTTGGTGGAAAGAGAAATCCGGCCTCTCTCGGCATCCAAGTCAATAATCATCACTTTCACTTCGTCGTTGACATTGAACACGCTATGAGGCGTATCGATGTGATCGTGCGAAATTTCCGAGATGTGCAGCAAGCCGCTGACGCCGCCGATGTCGATAAAAGCACCGTAGGGCTTGATACCGCGTACAGTACCGATGACCACTTCTCCGACTTCGAGGCGGTTCATCTTGCGCTCAACTAAGGCGCGACGATGACTTAATACTAGGCGGTTGCGGTCTTCGTCTACCTCTAAGAATTTCAAGGGTAATTCTTCGGCGACTAATTCTTCCTTCGGTTTGCGGGTGCTGATGTGAGAACCGGGAATGAAGCCTCGTAAACCTTCTATTCTCACCAGTGCGCCGCCACGGTTGGTAGCAAATACTTGCGATCGAACTGTGGCATCTTCTGCTTGCAGTTGTCGCACTCTTTCCCAGGCTCGCATATACTCGATGCGCCGGATTGACAGGGTTAATTGCCCGTCTTCATTTTCATCGGTGAGGATGAAAAATTCTCTGGTTTCGTTTGATTGCAATACCTCTTCAGGGCTTTCCACTCGATTGATCGACATTTCCTGAATGGGAATGTACGCTGCTGTTTTAGCACCGATATCAATCAGAGCGCCCCTCGGTTCTATACTAAAAACTGTACCCGCTACTACATCGCCCGGGCTAAAGTGATAGTCATATTTATCAAGTAAGGCCGCAAAATCTTCGTGAGTAAAGCCGATGTCTTTGACTGTGGTTTTGAGATTGACCATGCGAATAATTTCCTAGGATTTCTCTCCTTCATGTTTTTCATTTGTGCAGGCAGATATTAGAGATTTTGCTAAAAAAGCGGTTAGCTTCTTGCAAAATCTTTTACGAAAGTCAGTTTTTGCCAACTTTTGCCCGGTGCAACCGCACACCGGCGCTTGCCATTGCTCTTAATTCCAACTCTGGGTGAAAACGTTTAATTTTAACATTCAGAGTCCAATAGAATATTATACCCGATCGGCATACTGGTTTCAAATTAATTTAGACCAGGTAGGGAAACAGCATTGCCTTGTCCATTCGAACCATCAGGACAAGGCATTGCCCTGTCCCTACAATTAAATTGATTATTTTGGGGTAGGGAAACGGCATCGCCCTGTCCAGAGTTGCCTGACAGTCAACGGTCAACTATCACTGACGGTGCAACCGGAATTGATCTAACGCAGGATTCCCGGTTGGCTCGATCGCACTCATCCGCTTCCGACAAATCTGGGTCATTTTTAGCCAGAGTTTCTGGACACAAAGCTGCATCAAGGGGACTCTGAAGGTGATTTAGGGTATCTACAAAATCTCGGATGCCTCGAAATTGCCGATATACAGAGGCGAAACGGACATAAGCGACTTCGCTCAGTGGTCGCAGATGTAACAATACTAATTCTCCAATGTCCGAGCTGGTGACTTCCCGGAGCGATCGACCTTGGAGCCCGGCCTCAATTTCTTCGGCGAGAGTTTCAAGTTGCCCGATTGTCATACCGGTTTTTTCACAAGCTCTAATCAGTCCCCTGACTAATTTTGACCGATCGAAAGATTCGCGCTTACCATCCCGTTTAATCACAGTAATCGGCACAAATTCTATGCGTTCGTAAGTTGTGAACCGATGCTGGCAATTCAGACACTCGCGTCGCCGCCGAATGCTTTGACCCGATTCGGCTGAGCGCGATTCGAGAACGCGACTATTTGTGTGTTGACAGGAGGAACAGCGCATGATTGCTGATTTTTACAGGCCTTGCCAGAAAATTGCCATTCATCTGACCCAGTGGGGTCAGATGAATTGCTGGACTAGAAAGATCGCGAGAGCTTATTTGCTAATCCGGGGAGGTTCCCGGAAGGCGATCGCAAAAAATATCACGCCTAATGCTAAAGCCAGCATCAAAATGTAAGCAACGCTTTCCATGTTTAAAGTTTCCTTATCTTCCCTTGCCGTATTATTTTATCTCAATTATTGCTTTCTGAATAATTGTGTCATTCTGAGCAAAGCATTGTGTCATTCTGAGCAAAGCGAAGAATCTCAGTAGGGACACAGCATTGCTGTGTCCCTACCATGCCCTTGGCGGTTGCTATATGCAGTAAAAAAAACCCGGTTTCTTGAAGAAACCGGGTTTTTGCAGCACCGGGAAAAATTCCCGATGCCCGATGGTGACAGAAACCTAGATCGATTCCTCTTTTCTTGTCGTCATGTCGCCCAACTTTTGGAACAAGCCCCACTCGACTTGTTCTTCCAAGTCAGCCTCAATTCCAGCAAACACGTCGCGGAAGATAGTCCGAGAACCGTGCCAGATATGACCGAAGAAGAACAGCAAAGCAAAGCAAGCGTGTCCAAAAGTGAACCAACCGCGAGTAGAAGTACGGAAAACCCCGTCAGACTTCAAAGTTTCGCGATCGAATTCAAACACCTCACCCTTTTGGGCGGCGCGAGCATACTTCTTAACATCTAGAGGATTCTTAAACGTTTGACCGTTAAATTCGCCACCGTAGAAGCTGACTGTAACTCCGCTTTGTTCAAAGCTGTATTTGGATTCAGCACGGCGGAAGGGGATGTCAGCGCGAACGACCCCATCTTTGTCCGTCAAAATCACTGGGAAAGTTTCAAAGAAGTTCGGGAGACGGCGAACCGACAATACCCGACCTTCGCTGTCAGTAAATACTGGATGGCCCAGCCAGCCTTTAGCAATACCGTCGCCATTAACCATCGCGCCGGCGCGGAACAAACCACCTTTAGCTGGAGAGTTGCCCACGTAGTCGTAGAAAGCCAATTTTTCAGGAATTTGCTCGTAAGCTTGTTGGAAGCTAGCGCCGCCGGCCAAGCTAGCTTGAGCTCGGCGATCGATTTCTTGTTGGAAATAGCCGCCGTCCCACTGATAGCGAGTCGGGCCAAAAAGTTCGATCGGAGTAGCAGCAGAACCGTACCACATCGTACCAGCCACCACAAAAGCTGCGAAGAACACAGCAGCGATACTGCTAGAAAGTACAGTTTCGATATTCCCCATCCGCAGGGCTTTGTAAAGCCGTTCCGGTGGGCGCACGGTCAAGTGGAACAAACCAGCAATCACGCCGACTACACCCGCTGCAATGTGGTGAGCCACGATGCCTCCCGGATTGAAAGGATCGAAGCCTTCAGGGCCCCAAGCAGGTGCCACTGGCTGGACGTGACCAGTCAGGCCGTAGGGGTCAGAAATCCACATTCCAGGCCCGAAAAGTCCAGAGAGGTGAAATGCGCCGAAACCGAAGCACAGCAAGCCAGAGAGGAACAAGTGAATGCCAAACATTTTTGGCAAATCGAGGGCTGGTTCACCAGTGCGCGGGTCTCGGAAAAGTTCCAAGTCCCAAAATACCCAGTGCCAGACTGCTGCTAAGAACAGCAAGCCAGAGAGGATGATGTGGGCAACGGCGACGCCTTCAAAGGACCAGAAGCCCGGATCAACGTTACCTGCGCCGGTAATGCTCCAACCACCCCAAGAACCTGTTACTCCCAAGCGAGTCATAAAGGGTAGTACGAACATCCCTTGACGCCACATCGGGTTCAGAATTGGGTCTGCGTGGTCAAAAATTGCTAGTTCGTAAAGGGCCATTGAGCCGGCCCAGCCTGCCACGAGGGCAGTGTGCATTAAGTGTACAGAAATCAATCGACCTGGGTCATTTAAGACGACTGTGTGTACGCGATACCAGGGTAATCCCATTGACTGCGCCTCTCCAACGTGTAAGTGATGATGTCTATTTTGAGCCAAAAATCAGATTTTAAGTCCTAAGCAGTTACCTGCGGGGTTTAAATTCTGCTTTTTGTCTTCTGCTTTCTGCCTTCGAGGGTCGAGGCATAAAAATGAAAGTTATTTAAAGAAGTGTATCGAGTCTTAGAACCGATTGCAATATCTCGACCTTACATTGGTTGGGGTTTGCCAATTTGACATCGGGCTGCGATCGCCCCAAGGCGCTCTATAACTTGCTCCGCATCGATCAGTCTGGTCAGCACGACGCTGCCAATGTTTTTGGCAGGATCGGTATTGTCTGCGGGGGCTGTGGGTTTGACTTCTACCATGAGTACAGCGTCTTCTACGCGATAGAGCCACATTGTTTCTTTTTGATCCCAGAGACAGAGGTCGAGTTGTGTAATGTCGGGCAGGCGTCTCCAGGTGGCGTAAGTCCACTCGCCGCCGACTCCCCAGACGCGCCCGATCGTCCAGCCGTCGGATAAGAAGAAATATTTCACTTGTGTACGGTTGAGATTTTGTTGTCTAACATAGCGCAAAATTGCCACAGTACGGAATTATTGAACCGCGAAGGCGCGAAGGCCACGAAGGAAGAGGAGAGCAAAAAACAGATGACAATACAAGACTTACGAAAAGCCAGGAAATTTACTCAGATTCGCATAGCAGAATTATTAAAGTTGTTTGCAGTGTGCAAAATTTTGGATTAACTTAGAGTATTTAGGCAAGTAGCTTGGGTTAGGTTGGCATCGACGGTGGCGAGGGTTAGTCCGTAATGAACGGCGGTGGCGGCAATGAATCGATCTGCGGGGTCTTGGTGTATTAGATCTAGTTGACGGCTCAGAATCGCAATTTCATTGGTGAGGATTGCTTCTTTTGTGTCTAGTTCTTCTAGGCTTTTTTGAATCCATTTTTCTGGTGTGGGTTCTAGGGTTAATCTTCCTTTTTCTGCGAGTATTAGGGTTTCCCAAATGCTAATGGGACTTAACCAAAGTTCGTTTTCTTCGTTAGCGATCGCCGTTTGTAAAGTGGTTGATAGGCGAGGATTCCCAAGACGATACCAAAGCCAAATGTGGGTATCTAGTAAGAGCTTCATGACAGGACATCCCAAGCTACGAGATTAGAGGTTGGCTCGACGATATCTCCAATAATTTTGCCGCTATCTTTGGCAGATCCGAAGGCTGCTCGTTTACTTTTTTTGATGGGGGAGATAATGGCAACAGGGCGATCGTTTTGGGCGATGGTGAGGGGTTCGCCTGTTTGTATGGCTTGGGTGAGTAGGGCTTGGATGGTTTCGGGAAGGTCGGAAAGGGCGATCTGTCTCATGGTGTTGGTGGGGTTAGGGGATAGGGGATAGGGACTTACGGTACATCGATTTTAAGCGGTTCGTAACGGTTAGGGTTGCGGTAATTTGGCCCATTTAATCGGTGACAGTCGATCGCATCATTTCGCCCTCGGTTAATATACCCCAATTATGGCATTTTTCTTGGGAAGCTTGGGGGGATGCGATCGCACTTGTTTCCCTCTATCACTCTTTTCTAAATATCTAGTTCTAACTGCTTCGCTTTAACTTCCATTTGTTTTTCGGCTGATTTCACCACTTCAAAACTCAGGCGAACATCTAGCCGTTTTTTCTGTTCTAACATTTCCTGGATAGTGACAATTTGTATTTTGTCTGAACTTTGATTCATATATCTGCTTTGATATATTCCTGCTGATTTGGCAGTTTTAATCATGTCCTTAGTTGGGTCTTTTAAACTAATAAAAATACCCAAAGCTGCTTGTTCCAGCGTAATTGTCCCTTGCAAATCGCGGATGTCTCCTGATTGCACCTTCCCTGACTTGACTTGCACGATAATCTTTTCTGGTTCATCTTTGTCACCTTGAAAGTAAGCAATGCCATCTATGCCTCGATCTGCACCTTTCTTAGCGTTAATAATTGCCCTATTATTAGTATAGGTAAGCACTGCCCATTTTTCAAATTCTTTGCGAGTGCGATCGTCTTTTTTGTTGGCAAGGGCAACTGCTGCTTCCATATCTTTAGGAATGCCATTTAACTTAAGTTGCTCAAGTACACCTTTCCCAAAAGCATCCTCAAGGCGTTTGAGAATCAAACTAATACTTTGATAAGTAATGTCAATGCCTATCCATTGACGCTTGAGGCGTTGAGATACAGCGACAGTAGTACCACAACCGCAGTAAGCATCTAAAACTACATCGCCTTCATTGCTACTGACTTTGATAATGCGTTCTAATAAAGCTTCCGGTTTTTGTGTAGGATAGCCTAAACGTTCTTTTGCAGCGGGGTTAATTACTGAAATCTCCCACCAATCAAACATGGGCACTCCTTGTGATTCTTCAGATAAATTAGACGCTAATCTTTTACCTGTCTCATCGAAAACAGCCTGTTGTTTTTTCCCTTTCCATCTTTTAACTGTTCCCTCTGATAGTGGTAAATATTGCGTATTAAAAATGTTTTTACTGGATTTTGTGTAAAATAAAATAATATCATGGTTGCTTACAAATTGTTTTTGATTGACTGACCATTTTCTATAGCACCAGACTATTTCATTTCTAAAATCTCCTCCTTTTGTACAAAAAATTGCATCTAACACTAACTTTAAATAATGGCTTGCTGTAGGATCGCAATGCAGATAAAAGCTACCAGTAGGTTTTAAGACTCTATGAATTTCGACCAGTCGTAAGGTAATATGGATTAAATATGCTAATAAACTACCTTTGCTTAAGACTTTTGTTAAACCCGCGATTAAATCAATACTTTGTGATGTAAATTTACCTTGGTAATTTTCCAAGATTTCAGCTAAACCCTGATTTGCATAATCGTCCCAAGTCCAAGTATCAATAAAAGCTTGTGCTTGGGCTTGGTCTTCCTTGCCAATGTTATTATAGATTTGGTTGTAGTTGCGTTTTGAGTTAAAAGGCGGGTCAATGTAGCATAAATCTACTGATTCGTCTTTGATGTGTCTGCGTAAAACTTCGAGATTGTCACCGTAAAATAGTTGATTTACCATTTTCGCTATTTTCTTATTTGACCAAACCTTGTACTATACTATATAATGATATTAAATGAACAGGTGCCCCGAACTGTACGGGGAGTTATGGCGCGGTTGAAATGCCGTGCGCCTGTCAGAGACAAGGTGCCCCGAACTGCACGGGGAGTTATGGCGCGGTTGAGATGCCGTGCGCCTGTCAGAGACAAGGTGCCCCGAACTGCACGGGGAGGTATGGTACGGTTGAGATACCGTGCGCCTGTCAACCTGAAACATACTTTGATGAAACAAACCATCGCTACCAAAATAACGCCTCGCCAAGGCGTAGAGAGTTATTTTAAGCCCCTTTAAAAAGAGGCTTAAGCTCTCAATAAGGGCGAAATCCACGACTATAATAGTCGTGGATTCGCATTTAAACTTACCTTTATTTTAGCGGTCTTCAAAGTTAATTTTATGCTGGAGAATAGGAATTTTCAACAACTGCATTTTCGGCTCAAGCAGATTGAATGCTTCCTCCAATTCGGTATTGCCACTGGCTGTCCCTGCTTCCTTTGAACTACGATCTATCAAGTACACCACATAATCTGCTAGCTGCAAACCAGTATAAAATTCGGAGGAGCCAAACAAAGGTAGTTCCACAAAGTTAGAAGATTCTTTTTGTGACTTCCAATCTCGATACACTCTGAGCAATCTCCCATCCTGAACACTCGTATGCTGAGTTGAACGCGAATCCATAAGTAATATTCCAGTTTCGTTATATTGCTTTAGATAAGCATCTAGCTGCTCTAATAATTGATCAAAAGTTAAGCGATATAAACCAGTGTCATCTTTAATATCTTCTGTGGTCTCGCGCAATCTTTTTTTGTTAACTTGAACAGCAAATATATGACAAGGTAACTGATTCAGAGTTTTTGAAATTTGTTTAAAAGCTCGAAGGCGGGATTCCCGTGGGTAATTTTTAAATGAACCCTGCCCTTGCCAAATATTACGCCCCTTAAGTTCCCAGTCTTCAGGTTCCATTCCACTCAATAGCTCCTTTTTAAGTGTTGAAACTTCTCTATCCATTTGTGACCAGTGCTGGACATGAATAGCAAAGCTAGCTAAAAAAAAGAAATTTGTCTCCATATCTTTCCAGCCAGTGCCACCTTCATCAACGTAAAATAAAATCGTCATCTTGCCTTATGGTAACTTTTTGACATAAGCGTTATATTATAAGTGTTTTTTAGCCTTTAAGTTATACTAAAATAAAGACAAGAATAAAACCCCGTTTTTCGCCTGCACTTCCCTTGACTTAGCCATGACCGCACAAACCCCAGTACAATTCCAAGACAGTTTCGACATCATCGTAGTTGGTGCCGGCCACTCCGGCTGCGAAGCCGCCCTCGCCACTTCTCGCCTCGGTTGTCGCACTCTTTTACTCACCCTCAATCTTGACAAAATAGCATGGCAACCATGCAATCCCGCTGTCGGCGGCCCGGCTAAAACTCAACTGACTAATGAAGTGGATGCACTAGGTGGTGAAATTGGCAAAATGGCCGATCGCACTTACCTACAAAAACGCATCCTCAACTCTTCCAGAGGCCCCGCTGTGTGGGCACTGAGAGCACAAACAGACAAGCGGGAATACACCGCTGTGATGAATAATATTGTCGAAAATCAAGAGAATTTGACCATCCGCGAAGCGATGGTTACAGACTTAGTTTTGGGCAAAAATCAAGAAGTAATCGGAGTTGAAACATACTTCGGTGTCGCCTTTGAATGCAAAGCTGTAATTCTCACCACTGGCACTTTTTTAGGCGGCACAATTTGGGTGGGCAATAAGTCGATGCCAGCCGGACGCGCCGGAGAATTTGCCGCCGTTGGTTTGACGGAAACTCTCAACCGTTTGGGCTTTGAAACTGGCAGGTTAAAAACTGGAACTCCGGCAAGAGTTGACAAACGAACTCTTGATTATACGAACCTGGAACCGCAGCCCGGAGATGCCGATGTTCGCTGGTTTAGTTTCGATCCAGAAGTTTGGGTTGAACGGGAACAAATGCCTTGTTATTTGACTCGAACTACGCCCGAAACTCATCAGTTAATTAGAGACAATTTGCACCTTTCTCCTGTCTATGGCGGCTGGGTTGATGCGAAGGGGCCGCGCTATTGTCCGAGTATTGAAGATAAGATTGTTCGGTTTGCAGATAAGGAAAGTCACCAGATTTTTATTGAACCGGAAGGGAGAGATATTCCTGAACTTTATATCCAAGGTTTTTCGACTGGTTTGCCGGAAAGTTTGCAGTTGCAAATGTTGCGGACTTTGCCTGGTTTGGAAAAGTGCGAGATGATGCGCCCAGCTTATGCTGTGGAGTATGATTATTTGCCGGCGACTCAGTGTTTTCCCACGCTGATGACTAAGAGGATTGAAGGTCTATTTTGCGCGGGCCAGGTGAACGGTACGACTGGATATGAGGAGGCGGCTGCACAGGGGATTGTCGCGGGGATTAATGCGGCTAGATTCGCGAAAAATCAGGAGATGATTGTGTTTCCTCGCGAGCAAAGTTATCTGGGGACTTTGATTGATGATTTGTGTACGAAGGATTTGCGGGAACCTTACCGGATGTTGACTTCGCGATCGGAATATCGGTTATTATTGCGATCGGACAATGCGGATCAACGCTTGACTCCGCTCGGACGGGAAATTGGCTTGATTGGCGATCGACGTTGGGAGTTGTTTGAGCAGAAACAAGCTAATATTGTAGCAGAGAAGAAACGCTTGTACTCGACGCGGGTGAAGGAACACGAGGAGCTTGGTCAGCAGATTTTTGCTGAGACTCAACAATCGATTAACGGTTCGATTACTCTGGCTGATTTGCTGCGCCGTCCGGGTTTTCACTATGTCGATTTGGAACGCTACAATTTAGGTGATTCTAGTCTGAAGTTGGCTGAAAAAGATGGTGCAGAAATTGATATCAAATATTCTGGCTATCTGCAAAAACAGCAAAATCAAATTGATGAAATTGTGAGACATGAACGCCGACAATTGCCTGGGGATTTGGATTATATGGCAATTGGAACTCTCTCGAAGGAGTCGCGGGAAAAGTTGACAAAAATCAGGCCGTTGACTATTGGACAAGCATCGAGGATTGGTGGGGTGAATCCGGCTGATGTTAATGCTTTGTTGATTTTTCTGGAAGTGCGAAACCGCGGAGATCAGAAACCGGGTTTCTTTGTAAAATCTCGGTGAGGATGCGTAAATTCTCGCAGAAACCCGGTTTCTTGGATGGTTGGGCGGGACTCAGAAACTTCCCTCAACCACCGGGAGATGCGTAGGCTGGTTTCGACTACGCTGGTTTCGACTACGCTCAACCACCGGGAGATGCGTAGGCTGAGCGTAGTCGAAGCCCACTAATTCAAGACAAATGAACAGGGAGGTGAGATCATGAAAATCTTATTAGTTGAAGACGATTTTCGCATCTCTAAAGCAATCGCTGAAGCCTTAAGGGAACAGCGTTATGTTGTCGAGATGGTGGGTGATGGTGAGTCAGGATTGGCCTTCGCCGAAACAGGTTCCTTTGACTTAATTGTCTTAGACTTGATGCTGCCTAAACTAGACGGGATTTCGCTCTGCCGAAAACTGCGACAGGCTGGCAATAAAACCCAGATTCTGATGCTGACGGCACGAGATACAAGCTGCGACAAAGTGTTGGGGCTGGATGTTGGAGCCGATGATTATGTTGTCAAGCCCTTTGATTTACCCGAATTATTGGCGCGGATTCGGGCACTATTACGACGAACTAGCGTCGTCTTTTCGCCTGTTTTGGAATGGGAAAGGCTAACACTGAACCCAAATGAGTGTCGTGTCACCTACAATCAGCAATCTATAACGCTAACCCCGAAAGAATATGCTTTATTAGAGTTATTTCTTCGTCATGGCAGTTGCGTGCTGAGCCGACAGGCAATTCTCGACAAAATCTGGTTGTTTGAAGAGTCACCGGGCGAAGAAACTGTTAAAGTTCATTTACAGAGCTTGCGGCGGAAGCTGACAACTGCTGGAGCACCACCTAATTTGATTGAAACTGTCTATGGCATGGGGTATCGGCTCAATCCAAAATTCTAACCCGCAAGTACGCTCAGTCCGAAATCGACTGTTGGTGATTTATTTTGGCGCGATGGCAGTCATCTTGGGGGTGTTTGGGATAGTAGCCTATCGAGTGACTGAATATGAGTGCAATCGAGAGGTTAACACTCGCCTACAGCAGTTAGCTGTTTCAGCGACTCACACCTTAGAAATCATCAAGCATGAGTACGACGAGTTATCTCTTGAGGAAAAGCATCGGCAGTATAGATCGAGTCAAAGACTCGACACTTTAAATCCTTTAACACTGATAGAGCTAATGGGGAAGTATGAAACAGATTCCTTCCTCAAGCCAAATCTTGCCTTGGAGATTCCATCTAAAAGTTCGCTGTCTAGTCTAAATGGCTTGGAATGGTTTGACGATGCTAGAAATCTTATGGTTGCAGAGGGACGGATATTGTCTCAGCCTCCTCTCCCCAACTCTGTAGAAGTTTCTGGGACATTCTCGCAAAATGATAAAATCCGCAGCTATATTTTACCTGTCTATAAATTGGGGGTGAATGCCGATCGCGAACTTGTCGGGTATGTTCGCGCTAGTACATCTACGATTCCCCTGGAGGAAGAACTTGGGCGATTGGGATGGAGCTTTGGCAGTATCGGCATCGTCATGCTAGGCATCATTACTGTTAGCAGCGCTTGGCTAACACGAGAATCAATGAAACCGATCCTCAGCAGTCTGGAGCAACTTAAACTGTTTACCTCCGACGCCTCCCATGAACTTCGTAACCCGCTAACGGCGATTCGTGCTTCGGTATCGGTGATGCAGAGCCATCCTGAACGGATTCATCCCGCAGATGTCTCGAAATTGTCGGCGATCTCTAGTGCTTCAGAACAAATGTCTATTTTAGTGGGAGACTTGCTGTTATTGGCGCGGATGGATGGATCGCCCTTTAGCAACAAACAGGATTGGCTAACCATTGACTTGCATGAAATGTTACAGGATTTGCTGCTGTTAGTGGAAAGCGAAGCAGAGCAAAAGAACATCGCCCTGAAATCTCATTTGGTTCTAGATGTTTCGATTCAAGGCAATGGTGAACAGCTAAATCGCCTATTTTTAAACCTGATCTTGAATGCTCTGCAATATACCCCAGCCGGGGGAATGGTCACAATCTCAACGTTACAAAAGCGCTCGGATGGTGTAGTGATTCAGATCGAAGATACAGGTATTGGGATTGCGATCGAACATCTCCCTTATATTTTCGATCGCTTTTGGAGAGCAGATCCAGCCCGCCGACATCATGACGGTGGCTCCGGGTTGGGTTTAGCCATTGCACAGGCGATCGCCCACCATCACGGCGGCAAGATTACTGTCACCAGTCAACCGGGTTTGGGAAGCCAGTTTCAGGTTTATTTCCCTGTCCAGAGTTAC
>Ga0316607_1000259_pt1 | contig 20867 bp, 12 predicted proteins | sample MIS2016062E_MG_FD_207674 | JGI IMG/M metagenome (GOLD analysis project Ga0316607, IMG submission 207674) | Microbial mat bacterial communities from Middle Island sinkhole, Lake Huron, Michigan, United States - MIS.2016.062E | ecosystem: Environmental > Aquatic > Freshwater > Lake > Sediment...
GCTGTAGCGGTGTCGCAATTCCTGCGTGTCGGACGCCCGCACGTAGCCCCAAACCCTTAGAAAATCAGGGTTTTCGCGGCCGGCGCAGGCGATGCCGCCGAATTCGGTCAGCATCATGGGCTGTCCTTGGTGGGGGTGGCCGTCGAGGGTGAGCACCCGGCCGCCGGGACGCCTGCGATCGAACAAATCGGCTAGCTGGACTTCGGGCCCGTAGCGTTGTGCTACAGTTTGCGGGTTGTTGTCGTAGTCGTGAATGGCGAGGATATCGGTATCTGTGCTTTCCCAGCCGTCGTTCGCAATTACGGGGCGAGTGGGGTCTAAGGTTTTCGTCAAAAAATATAGCGATCGCACGTAGTGGCGGTGGGCTGCCGCTTCGACTAAATTCGGCACTCCCCAGGATTCGTTGAACGGCACCCAGACTACGATACAGGGGTGGCTGGAGTCGCGATCGATCACTTCCGTCCACTCCCGCGTCAGCCGGTCAACGGCTTTGGGAGTGAAGCGGTAGGCGCTGGGCATTTCTTCCCAAACTAAGAGCCCCAGCAAGTCGGCCCAGTACAAAAAGCGGGGGTCTTCGATTTTCTGGTGTTTGCGGACGCCGTTGAAACCCATTGCTTTGACTAATTCGACATCGTAGCGTAGGGCCTCGTCGGAGGGGGCCGTCATCAGGGTGTCTGGCCAGTAACCTTGGTCGAGTACCAGTCGCAAATAGTAGGGGCGGCCGTTTAGCATGAAGCGATCGCGCTGGATGCTGACCGTCCGCATGGCGGTATAAGATTTTACCTCGTCGAGCAATTTGCCGTCGGCCCACAACTGCACTTGAGCGTTGATTAATGTCGGTTTTTCGGGACTCCACAGCAATTCGTTGCGGTAGTCGTCGATACCAGGGTCGGAGAGGGCGATGCGCCGGTGGATTTCGCTGTTGATGACTTCGTAGGTGTCGTTGACTAGCAGTAAGCAGCCGATCGACAGTTTAACTTTAATTTGAATCCCCGATTGGCGATCGCCCGCGACCAACGCTTCAAAACCGATTTCCCAGCGATCGAACTGCGGAGTCCACCGGATGCGATCGATATAAGTATGAGGCACCAATTCTACCCACACCGTCTGCCAAATGCCAGTCGTGCGCGGATACCAAATACTGTGGGGTTCCACTTGCCAATCTTGCTTGCCGCGAGGTTTCGCCAAGTCTTGGGGGTCGTCTTGGGCCCAGACGGTAATTCGCTGCGGCCCTAGTAAGTTTAAAACTGCTGTAATGTCTGCGCTGAAAGGAGTGTGACCGCCTTCGTGTTCCATGACAAACTGACCGTTCACCCAGACGCGGGCGCGGTAGTCTACGGCCCCGAAGTGCAGGAGCACTCTGCTTTCTGTGTGCGGCAGGTCAAATTCGCGATCGTACCAGCAGTTAGTGTGAAAACTGGTGTCGCCGATGCCACTTTTGACCGATTCTGGAGCAAAGGGGACTTCGATGGTGTGAGTCCACTCGGTAATGTCAAGAGGCTGCACACAGCGTCCCCCATCGTCATAAGCAAACCTCCACTGACCGTTGAGACAAATCCAGTTACTCCGGCGCAATTGGGGGCGCGGATAACCAGTTTTTCGCCCTCTAATAGTCACCTTGCTATCAAGAGTTGCAGACTCTTCTATCTCGCAATTTTCTAGTTCTCTACCTAACCAACTCATCCAGATATCTACCCTAAGTTATGTTTATAAGTTAGCGACAATTGTCCCGACTTGGACAAGTTTTTTGCGAGTTAATTTTCCGCTAAAAAATCAAAACTTTTCACTTCAAACAGCCTGAGATTTAAGTCAAACAGACTGAGCCTTCAGCGGACAAATGATATCAAGTCCCCTTGAGTAGTTGTCATTCCGAGAGAAGCGAAGAATGACAAGTAAGCGTTTATAGTAAGTGATTGGGCGGACATGATACGATGGGAAAAACTACACTAAATCCCTATTAAAAACCCTCACTCTCTCGTTTGTGTAGTACCGATTTCAATCGCCGAGTATCTTTGCAGACCTCCTAACGGATCGATTATTTCTGTTTTGAGAGCGACTTCTTCATGAGGCGACAAACACTGAAATATTTGTTCTAGTCCCGTGAGCTCAAATAGCATTCTAACTTCTTCGCTCATAGAAGATATCAAAAGAATGCAATCGCTATCTCTCACTAATTTCACGATCGCCACTACAGCCATCAACTCCGAATTTTTCAGAGAATTGATGTTTGAGAAATCGAGCATCAGAATTTTGCAACCGCTTTCTATCAGGCGCTCTATTTCTTTATGAAAGTGCCCAAATTGAGAACTTTCCAAAACTTCATCATACAAAACAATTTTCACGATCACGCTCATTTTTACCTCGATACTTGTTTGATTGTTTTTTGTAAGTGGGATGAAAGGAGAACGCAGTAAGGTGCGCTTTCGCACACCCTACTTTTTGACCATATCTTACAAAATCCTGCCAGCTAAGCTAATGGCTAACAGATTTGCCATTGCCGTTAGCAACAGCGACTTCTAGAGGTGCTGTGGCTGCGGCAACTTCATTAAAGCTTAAATTAGAGACGGAATCGTTCAGATGCCCCGCCAATTCAATCACCGGTTTGGTAATAATTTGAGTGTAAGTTGTCAAGGCTTGAGCTACAACTTGATCCATGTTGTAATACCTGTAAGTTGCCAGCCTCCCTACAAAAGAAACTCCCGGAGTTGCGTCAGCTAAAGCCTTATATTTCTTGTAAATTTCGGCATTTTCCGGTCGCGGAACAGGGTAGTAAGGGTCTCCCTCAGCTTGGGGATATTCGTAGACAATGCTAGTTTTTAGGTGCTCTTGTCCGGTGAGATATTTAAACTCGGTGCAGCGAGTATATAAATGCTCGTTGGGGTAATTTACCACCGGTGCTACTTGGTGTACGGGTACGTTGAGCGTTTCATGCTTGAATTCCAAAGAACGGTAAGGAAGTTTGCCGTAGCAATAATTGAAATAGGAATCAACCGGCCCGGTGTAAATCATTTCCCCGTAAGGAATAATATTCTCAATCTCGCGGTAGTCTGTATTCAGCATCACCTTAATGTTTGGATGACCCAGCATTTTTTCAAACATCCGAGTGTAGCCGTGCAGCGGCATTGCTTGATAGGTATCTGTGAAATACCGATCGTCCCGATTAGTACGAGTTGGCACGCGGGCAATCACTGATTTATCGAGTTCAGACGGGTCTATTCCCCACTGTTTGCGAGTGTAATTATGGAAAAATTTCTCGTAAAGTTCGCGACCAACTTTGCTAACAACAACATCTTCCGAAGTGCGAATATACTCCATTGGTTCTGCTAATTTTGCAAAGAAATCTTCGACTTCAAATGATGTAAGATTGAGTCCGTAAAGTTTATTTACGGTGTTGAGGTTGATGGGAATTGGTAATAGTTGACCGTCAACGCTGGCCAAGACGCGGTGTTCGTAGGGCCGCCAATCGGTGAACCGCGAAAGGTACTGGAAAACTGGGCGGGAATTGGTATGAAAAATGTGGGGCCCGTATTTGTGTACCAGGATGCCGTGGTTATCGTAATGATCGTAGGCGTTGCCGCCGATGTGATTGCGGGTGTCAATTATCAATACTTTTTTTCCGGCCTCATTTGCTAGCCGTTCGGCTATGACGCTACCTGCAAATCCGGCTCCGACAATTAAGTAATCAAACATTAAAATACCTCTGGGAATGGGGAATTGGGAATTGGTAATTGGGAATGGGGAATTGGGAATTGGGAATTGGGCATTGGGCATTGGGCATTGGGCATTGGGAATTGGGAATTGGGAATTGGGAATGGGGCATTGGGCATTGGGAATTGGGCATTGGGCATTGGGCATTGGGAATTGGTTGTTTGTTATCAGTTATTGGTAGATCCATAACAAACAACTAATAACTAATAACTAATAACCAATGACTAATGACTAATGACTAATGACTAATGACTAATGACTAATGACTACTGACTGTTGACTTCTTTCTGCGATCGCACTTTCGATGAGCCCCAGCATTTCCCCCCAGGTTTTGTCCCAAGAGTTATCTGCTAAAAAGGCATCAACTTCGTCCAGCCAATTTGTGCTATCTGCACTTTCATTCATAATTTCTTCAGCGCAGGCGACGAATTCTGACGCATTGCTAGCAATCCGAACTAAGCCTTTTTCTCCGTAGGGCCGCACCACGTCGCGAATCGGAGTAGAAATGACTGGTTTGCCGGCGGCGAGGTATTCGGGAGTTTTGGTGGGACTAATGAATTTAGTCGATTCGTTAATCGCAAAAGGCAGCATTGCTATATCCCACCCGGCCAGATATTCAGGCAGTTGTTGATATGATTTACCGCCGAGATAATGAATGTTTGGGTTATTTGGTAGAGTAGCGCGATCGATCTTGACGACAGGACCAATAATCACTAAATGCCAATCCGGTTTCGCTTCCGCAATACCGCGCAGCAGTTCGATATCCATGCGTTCGTCTATGACACCAAAAAATCCCAAACGCGGGTGAGGAATCTCTTTTTGATCTGCCGGTTCTTCTACAAAATACTTGGCTGTAGCAAAGTGTTCTTTTTCGATGCTGCTGGGGAAAGCATGAATATTTGGGTGCTGATGCTGTTTGGCTTCGTACAGGCTGTGTCCGCCCGTAAATACTACGTTGGCGCGCTTTAACAGTTGACTTTCGTTAGCTTTTAAAGCGGGGTGAGCACCTTGGAATGCTGACAGTTCGTCCATGCAGTCGTAGACTACGGCTAGGGGCTTTAAGTGGTTGGTAAAACCGACAGCCATTGGGGTGTAATACCACAGGATGTACTGCTGAATTTCTGCTGCTTGAAACAAGTCATTCAGCATTTCTTGCTGAATTTTTTGTGCTGTTTCTTCGCTGATTTCTTCGCTGAGGTGCGGTACTATTACCCAAACTCCGCTTTCCTGGATGCTGACATCAATCCGCCAATCAGTACCAGGACTAAAAATCGGTTCTTCTACAAAGAATACGCGGCGGTTTTTGGCGCAGCGACTGAGGAGGTGTTGGGGTCGCTGGTAGACGAAATTCCAGCGCAAATGTGACAGACAAACGAGATCGGGTGTATCTAAAGAAGACTCGTTTGATAAGTTGGCGCGCGATTTGGGCGTGGGGGCTAGTTGAGAGGGCGATCGCGCTGTATCTATTGAGGTAAATCGGATCTCCCATCCAGCACCGTTATTGCTATAATTATTGTTGACTGAGTTTTCTAAGGGGGACATAATTAGCCTCGTAAATTTGTCAAGACGATCTAGTTTTCAGCAGTGTGTTGCAGAAAATTTCCAGCATCTATCTGAGAATTTTTCTGACCCAGCAAGCGCCACATTCAGTTTTCGCAAGCAACTGCTTACCTGCGGAAAAACACGCTGATCTGCTTTTTTTTCGGAAATGAAAGTTTGAGATAAGTTGATATTATTAAACTTGCTATTGTTGATCAATATAACTTAGTTCTTCTGCTATTACTTCTATCTTAAGGATGACTTCGATCTCGATCGCAGCTTGTAGTGGGGTTAAAATCAGCTTAAAATGGCGATGGAGCTTGTCTAGTGGCTCTTAACTGGCGATTACTGGGGTAATGGCGATCGCCTTTTCTCGGTGTATTTAGCCAAGTACAGACAAGTTGAGCTCTAGTTTTTGTTACTCTTTGATTGGATATACGGTGTTTTTTCTCAACTCGCGCGATCGCCGATCGCCAAATGTTGTATCGGATTATACTAAATTATCTAACAGGTCTTTCTGAATTCACAAAGATTTACAAATCAGTAATTAAACCTTTAAATTCCCATTGATTTAAGTGTCGGAAAATATTACTAAAAAAGCGTCCCTAAAAAAGTAGGGACACGGCTAAAAAAGTAGGGACACGGCACTGTTAATTAGTGTCAACTTAAGCCTGAAACTCTTGATAAATCTCGTTTTTACCATAGTCTAGATCCCCCTAAATCCCCCTTAAGAAGGGGAGTAGGGGGTGACTTTGAGAAGAATCTTGTCCCCCCCTTCTTAAGGGGGGCTAGGGGGGATCTGGCCTTAATAGTCAAACACCAGTCTATGACTGGGTTTTACCTTAAGTTGACACCAATGGGCACGCTTGAGTGTCCCTACCCGATATCTAAAAAAGTGATTTCAAAGTCGGTGATTGTAATTTTTGGCGATTCTCCCTCCGAAGGCAAAATCTTGTACCATCGAACTTTTGCAAAAATCGTGGGTAAAACCCAATTAAATCGCACTTAATGCGTCTAATTTCTGCATTTGTTCCGGGGTTAATTCAAGGTAAAAACAAGGAAAATTTTATTGTATAGCAGTCGCCAAGGCGATGAGAGTGATTGTTCCCTGAGAGGAGTCGAAGGGAGCAATGACTAAAGGGCCTTAACAGCCTTGGCGGTTGCTATAGTTGTATTCTATTTGTAAGCCGACAAATTGTGTTCTGTCGCGGAAATGGGCGATCGTATTTGCTGGAGAAATAATCCAAGCTGGTGTATCGGAAATGCTGATGTAGAAAACTTTGCCGGCGCGTACTAAATGGTCAAAAGCGCCTATGACTTCTTCGGCGGGTGTGGTAAAAGCCCAAGCGTGTAGCTACAGTAAATCAATGTACTTGTTTCAATCCCTGATAGGGTTTTAGGTATTTTGCGGCCCAATGGGCATCGGCGCTTCGGATTGATTATTTGCCATGTTTCAATCCCTGATAGGGTTTTAGGTATTTTGCGGCTCGGAATTGGTTGATTCAGGCTCAATCTTTGCGATCGAGTTTCAATCCCTGATAGGGTTTTAGGTATTTTGCGGCCAGGGGATGCCTCAGATATTGCCGTAGTTGCCTGTTCGGGTTTGTTTCAATCCCTGATAGGGTTTTAGGTATTTTGCGGCGCGAGCTTAATCCTCCAGGAGCGATTAGCGTCGTCTCCTGGGTTTCAATCCCTGATAGGGTTTTAGGTATTTTGCGGCGAATAACCGTGGTACTGAGAGATGGGCTTAGATTGTTTCAATCCCTGATAGGGTTTTAGGTATTTTGCGGCATGTCGCTCAGTGGCATCCCTGAAGGTTTAGCGCGTTTCAATCCCTGATAGGGTTTTAGGTATTTTGCGGCAAAAGGGGATGCGGGCTCGTTTGATCGCCTCAGCGTTTCAATCCCTGATAGGGTTTTAGGTATTTTGCGGCTTCCGTTTCTCAGTTCAAACGAGACTTTGCTAAGTTTCAATCCCTGATAGGGTTTTAGGTATTTTGCGGCATTGGCTCTACTAGCATTAGCCGCTAATGCTACTGAGTTTCAATCCCTGATAGGGTTTTAGGTATTTTGCGGCTAGTATCCAAGTTAGTTACGCTTTGTGAAATATGAGTGTTTCAATCCCTGATAGGGTTTTAGGTATTTTGCGGCTTATGCCCTCAAGTAGCCGGGTTAAGATTATCGAATCTTTGTTTCAATCCCTGATAGGGTTTTAGGTATTTTGCGGCAAAATCATCAGAGAAGAAAAACTAGGACTGACTAAATTGTTTCAATCCCTGATAGGGTTTTAGGTATTTTGCGGCGAGCAATCTGGCGTAAGCATGACAATGATTAGCCAATTTAAGGTTTCAATCCCTGATAGGGTTTTAGGTATTTTGCGGCTTGGCATTGATATAAGCATCAAGTTGAGTAGATTGATTTTGTTTCAATCCCTGATAGGGTTTTAGGTATTTTGCGGCTTGGCCCGATGCTTAGAAGATCTAGCGAATTGGCACATGGGGCATTGTTTCAATCCCTGATAGGGTTTTAGGTATTTTGCGGCGCGGCCTGGGATAGATTAACTAAGCGGCGTACTTTTCCAGTGTTTCAATCCCTGATAGGGTTTTAGGTATTTTGCGGCTCACCTAAAGGCCGGTTCCGTTGAGTTAAAGTCAAAAGTTTCAATCCCTGATAGGGTTTTAGGTATTTTGCGGCTCCGATCGCCGGAACATCACCTGCGCTTTGATAGATTCCCAGTTTCAATCCCTGATAGGGTTTTAGGTATTTTGCGGCATTAAGCGACCAAGAGGGCCTGTAATACCATTATCCCTGGGTTTCAATCCCTGATAGGGTTTTAGGTATTTTGCGGCCGGCGGCGCTAACCGCCCCAGTAATTATCCAGCCAGTTTCAATCCCTGATAGGGTTTTAGGTATTTTGCGGCATATGAATATCAAGTTAGATGTGTCCTATTTCAGCCAGTTTCAATCCCTGATAGGGTTTTAGGTATTTTGCGGCGCGGTTGCTGCGCTTTTATTTATTTGAGATTAAGTTTCAATCCCTGATAGGGTTTTAGGTATTTTGCGGCAATGCCACGAAATCGTAGCCGATTTACTAAAAAGTTTCAATCCCTGATAGGGTTTTAGGTATTTTGCGGCAATTAGCTTTCCCAATTAATCCCCCTAATTTTCGTTTCAATCCCTGATAGGGTTTTAGGTATTTTGCGGCCCAAAGTTTCAGCGAAGCAGGTAAAGGTACGGAGTTTCAATCCCTGATAGGGTTTTAGGTATTTTGCGGCGCATGGAATATTGGCAAAAGCAAGGTTAAGGGGCGGGTTTCAATCCCTGATAGGGTTTTAGGTATTTTGCGGCCCAAATATAAAAACTGCCATTATCTTCTACGTTCCCACGTTTCAATCCCTGATAGGGTTTTAGGTATTTTGCGGCCCACGCACGGAAAGGAGTTGCGGTGGTGCTCAGATTAGTTTCAATCCCTGATAGGGTTTTAGGTATTTTGCGGCCGATGTTTACACCGAGGCAGAGGATTACACGGCATTGCGTTTCAATCCCTGATAGGGTTTTAGGTATTTTGCGGCTCACGAGCGAACGAATTTCATCTACGTCCTCCTGTGTCGTTTCAATCCCTGATAGGGTTTTAGGTATTTTGCGGCCTCGCTAGAATTACATTAATTCCCAACGGTACTGTAGCGAAGTTTCAATCCCTGATAGGGTTTTAGGTATTTTGCGGCTGGGGCTGCACGAGCCTTAGCAGTATTTCAAGCTGGTTTCAATCCCTGATAGGGTTTTAGGTATTTTGCGGCTTACCCCTGACCCTATAAAATCCGATGGTCGCGCGCGTTCTGGTTTCAATCCCTGATAGGGTTTTAGGTATTTTGCGGCCCGGGGAAACTTGCATTTTTTTGCTAGATCGTGGTGATTGCTGTTTCAATCCCTGATAGGGTTTTAGGTATTTTGCGGCGTTTTTACCCTTTCGAAAGCCACAAACACAACTGCCACGTTTCAATCCCTGATAGGGTTTTAGGTATTTTGCGGCGCGGGAGCCTTCTCCCGCTAAGTGGTAGTAAATTAGGCGTTTCAATCCCTGATAGGGTTTTAGGTATTTTGCGGCAGTGCGGATACCGACGGCGCTCATAGCGTCATAAAGTTTCAATCCCTGATAGGGTTTTAGGTATTTTGCGGCACGATGCCTCCCGATCAACCGCGTTTGGAAGTTACGTTTCAATCCCTGATAGGGTTTTAGGTATTTTGCGGCGCACGATCGCGAAACGCAACAGGAACTCGCACACTTAAATAGTTTCAATCCCTGATAGGGTTTTAGGTATTTTGCGGCCCAAATATCCAACACCTACGCTATTCGGTGATCTGATAAGTTTCAATCCCTGATAGGGTTTTAGGTATTTTGCGGCTCGGCGGATCTACCCATTCGCGAAACTCAAGGTTTCGTTTCAATCCCTGATAGGGTTTTAGGTATTTTGCGGCGCAAGGAGCGCTAGAAGTGACGAGCTGTAATCCTTCTCCTCCAGTTTCAATCCCTGATAGGGTTTTAGGTATTTTGCGGCCGCCCGTTCCAGAAGCCTTGTCGTATTTGGTTTTCAAGGTGCAGTTCCGTGAATCTAAAACAAAAGTACCATTCCAGCCTTCGACTTGTCAATAGCCAAATTTCCATATTCACTCCAAAACCTTATCCTGTAAAGCTTTCAGACTTTCCGTGAATCGTTTTTTTAGGCTAGGGGCATCAAACTCTTGCTGCACATGAGTTTCAGCCGAAAAATTTGATACCCCTATTTTAACACCTACCAGTTCACGGAAACTAGGCAAAAAATATTGTGCGATCGGCCGGAACTACCCCACCAATACGTTCAATCTTACCCTGACAGCACGCGCACAGCGGAAAAAACATAATACTGTCTTCCTTCGGTTTGATGACTTTATTCAGGCGCGATCGCAACTTAGCATACTGAGTCTCAGTCAAATCAGCACACTCAAACACACTGTACTGCATCCACTGCCCGTAAGACTTGAGCATTTTGTGAATCTTTGTCCGGCGCTTGTCTTCCGAAATATCGTAAGAAATCAGAATGTGCATATCTAGTACAAAACTAAAGGTGGATACTTGTCAATCTCGCCCATCAAATATTTCGCCAACAGCCGCCCTTGAATTTCAAAAGCCTCTTGATAAGTGCACTTACGCTTCAAAACAGGATGCTTAAACTCAGACTGCTTTTTCTGTTCATACAACTTCAGAAACTCTTTCCGTCCCGTTTCCGACAGTCGCACCACATTACTCAGAGGTTCCACAGTAAAATCATTCGGAGTCAGAATCCGGCGGTTAATCGCATTGAGAATTATACTGTCAGCCACCAAAGGGCGGAACTCTTCCATCAAATCAAAAGCTAAACCCACGCGGCCGTAGCGCTGCACATGAAGATATCCTAAATAAGGGTCAAATCCCACAATATTAATCGCGCTTTGGACATCGTGACGTAGCAGCGTGTAAGCAAAATTCATCAAAGAATTCACCGCATCAGTCGCAGGGCGGTGTCGCGGTTTAAACACAAAGCCTTCCGCCCGAATTAATTGGTTGAAAACCCTGAAATATGCCGCACTCCCAGCACCTTCCTGTGCGCGCAAAGAGTTAATGTTGTCAGTTTTGTCAATTTTGGCGATCGCATTAGAAATCTGCATAATTGCCGCACCTAATTTTAGTTCGGAATGTTCCCGCTGAGTTTGAGATAAACTGGTGCGATAGTTCTTCAATTTCCCCCGAATAAAACCCTGGACAACATGAATAGCTTGGGGAGTTTCCCCCGCCGCTTTCCATTGAGCATTCCGAACAAAAATGTTTTTACTTAATTCCGGTTCCAACTTCCCCAAATAGTGACCGGTATCGGTGAGAAAAGTCAGAGGAATTTTCCGTTGTAGCAATTCTGCAATCGCCGCTGGGGAAATAGTCGCCCGTCCCAAAATCACCACTCCATCTAAATGAATCAAAGGCACATCTTGTAACATTTGATTCTTTGCCTTGACATTTAGGCGTTCATCTGTTTTGCCAATAAATACATCATCTTGATTGATATAAAGTGTTCCCATGATCGACTCCCAAAAACTAGGTTTAATTAGCTTCTTGATAGCGCAGGACTTTCTCCGCAGCTTGCGGCAAACATTGAGCATACAAACTGCAACCTTGACAGCGTTTGCTATAATTAGCTGGAGGCATTTTTCCGGTTTGTAGTAAAATTTGAATTGCAGAAATAGTTACAATCGCCTCCTGTCTCAATTGCTCAGAAATATCCACTAATTGCCGCTGATGTGACTGCGCGTAATAGACATATCCAGTCGCAATAGTTTTCCCAGTCATCTCTTCCAAACAAAGAGCTTGAGCGCAAACTTGCAACTCATCATTATCCCATTCCCCCTTCCGTCCCCGCTTATATTCCACCGGATACAATTCACCATCGGTTGATTCAATTAAATCCGATTTTCCAATGAGTTTATACTTTTCAGATTTCAGCCAAATCGCCCGAACCTGCCAAGTTTTATCGCAGTTAATTTCACTAAGAGTATGAACGCGATCGTGCAAACTTGTCCCTTCAATGGTATACTGATTGTCTGTGAATTCCCCCGCACAAAACATCCGCCAGCAGCGGTGAGCGCAGTAGGAATACTGGTTGAGAGATGCGATGGAAATGTAGTCGTCAGTATCTTTCATCAGCCTAAAATCCTTGGTATTTATCGTTTTTTTCGAGTCTAGATCCCCCTAAATCCCCCTTAAGAAGGGGGACTTTGAGCATTTCCAGTCCCCCCCTTAAGAAGGGGGGCTAGGGGGGATCGAAGTCTGATAGTCAAACATTAAATCGGCACTACATAAAACATGAATTTGGCACGAATACTTCAGTCATAAATCTTTTAAAGTTGAGAATTATTTAACAAGAATTCGTCGAGTCATTCCCATTCCCATCGGAGTTTTCCTCCCCACCCCGCAGTAAAGAGCAAAATCAGCCAAAGCATTAATTTGCTTAATCACCAAAGGCTCCGCATCTCCCAAAATCCGATAACTAACCTCCCCAACCATCCCAACAAAATTGGTTTCATAGTTAGTCAATTTTTCTGTCTTGATATTGACAAATGTCGAAAACAGTGCATCGAAGGAAAGATCGGGAATTGCGATCGGGCTGTACTTATTCCACCGACTGAGAAGACTATTAAAAACGCATTCTCTAGTAGGAATCACCGAATCGAATTTACCCTGCCTAAAAGTTGTAGGAGTCGCAAAACTAAAAGCAATTAAGCGGTTAGTTTCCGAAGCTTGTTCGTACAATTGAGAGTAAGTACAAGCATTAGCCCAAGGTTGATTTAATTGAGCAGTGCCGAAGATATTCGTAATCAGCAAATCCGCCGGGCCAAGGTGCCACGGATGATCGGGATTAAGATTGAGCCAAAGGTTAGTTAATTGGCTGAATAGACTGTCATCTAGGAGAGTAATTCGCCACCAGCAGAGGGTATGTTCTGGAATTGGTTCTGTGTGTTCCCATTGGAGGGAATGGTGTTTTTTGAAAGGGCATTTTTTGGTTTGCAAAGGGCTGAGAGTGAAGGATTTTTGGGCTGTGGCTTCGTGGAGGTAATCTCCGAGTTTTTTGTCTGCGGTGCTCACGAGGGTGAGGAATAGGGCGTGCAGGTGTCTTCCGGTTAGGTATCCGGGGGGAATTGGGGCCTGGGGGAGGAGGTTGAGGACTAGGCTGTGGGGCATATTTGTTAATGGTTGGTTGTGTTGATTTTCTAAATAATAAAAGGCTCATCATCGGGAAGACGTAGCTGCTTGCTTTTCATTGACATAGTTAAGATTCCTGCTAATCCAGGTAAAAATCTGTAATGGTCTTTTTGAGCATCATTACAAGCAATGACGATCGGATATGACACAATTCCTTGCTTTCGGAGTTGGAAAATAGCAGCAGCATTTTTGACTCCGCAAACTATTACCCCCGGTAGCAAGTGTTTTTCCAAGACTTTGAGAAGAGGAGTTGGTGCGATCGCATTTTCCAGCCGTCGTTCAATCCGACAATTCGGAAAAGCAGTTAACTTGTTGAGTTCTTTATTGACAAAATCTTGGTAACTGTCGCGATAGCGCAACCTAAAATTTAATTGATAGGTAGCTTTAGCGCGGGCTGTTACTTCAATAAATTCGCCATCTTCAGCAAATTCGTAATAACGCAAAAGATGGAGAGGGTCTAAAATTGTTTCTTCGGATTCATCCAGCAATAAGCCTTGAGGATCGCGGATGGGGAGACTTTCAAATAAGCTGGAACGAAATTGAAATAGCGGTGCATAGCTAGCACTCCAAATCTCAGCAAAGTCTTTTAATTCTTTGCCAGCATCAGCATCTTCTTGAAACAACTCTTCAAATTGTTCTATGCTGGCTCTTTTTGCTTTTAGTTCCTCAACTTCCAACGGATAATGAACCTCTAAAAACTTTCTGACAAAAGCTTGACCGCCCTTGATGTATTTCCACCGACTTTTGAGAGTGAGTTTTTCCGCAGAGACTTTGACAATCTCTTCCGCCCCGCGCAGAGTCCGCATTCGGCCGCGGTAATAGTCCCAGTCGCGATTTCCTCCGAGTGTTTCTTTCAGAGTATTAAAAAGTTGCGGTATTAATTCGTTACCTGGTAAATTCTCAAATTTTTCTTCGAGTTCTAACAGAGGACGAGCAATTTCTAGGAAGGCTTCGGAACGCCAGTAAACATCTAAAAAAGGTTTGTCTAGACAGGGAATACTGTCAAGCATTTCCTTGAGTGAGGCGCGTCCTCCCGCACAGTCGAGAGTGGATAAACCTTGTTCCCAAGCCTTATCTGGTAAATAGCCGATCGCCTCGGAATCAATGTTAGTTTCAGATTTACCTAATACCCGCCCAACTCGTCCCAATCGCTGCCAAAAAGAGAAGCGATCGCGACTTGAAAAAATCAACCAATCTAAGTTTTGCCGCGTCGGTGCAGGATTTCTTTCAAAGTTAAATCCGACATCGACAGTGCTTGTTGCTAGAATAATCTGGCACTGCATTGCTCGTTTCCTATCTGCAATAGGTGCAGGGCCAGTAATTCGACCGATGACATTACCAAGTCCTCTTTGTTTCAGCAAGTGGTATAGATCGTCAATATTAACAAGAGCATCCAAAATTACAGCACCATTTTGATCTGGATTCTCCTGAAAGCGTTTAGTCACTTCATCTGCTAATTCTTTCAACCATTCATTTTTATCAGGTTGCGATCGCAATTCCAGATTAACTGCTGTTTGCGATGGTAAAAGATGAGAATTGTCTGTTTCTCCATTAATCCAGGCTATTTTGACACCCTTAAACTCTAAATTTTTCAATGCTAACTCACAAGCTGGTTCTGGTGTTGCTGTCAGCAAAACTACTCGTCGCCCGTATTCAAAAAACCCGAAAATGTAAGAATAAGCTAGATAAAACAGTAAACTAACCAACTGTTTAGCGTCATATAGATGAAATTCATCAAAAATGACAGTACCAAACTTTTGATAAAAAGCACTGGCGATGTTTGTGCGATCGAGCTTATTGTATGCAAAGAAAGTCGCGTAGTAGAAAATATCAGGATTTGTCACCAAAATAATTGGTCGATTAGCCCCGACATCTGAGAAAACTGTAGCCGGATTCCGCAATACATTGTACAGCTTCTCACCAGGGCGGTTGCCAACTTTATCATTAGGCCATTCCCTAACTTCCCTAGCAGAAGCAGATTTCACAACGTGACGCAAACCTGCTGCGCGGACAAACTTTTCTAAAGCTTCCCGCTGTTGTTCTACTAATGCATTAGTCGGCGCGACATAAACAGCACTTTGAGTGGGATTATGCAGTAATACTGTACAACTAGCTTCCGTTTTTCCAGTGCCAGTTGGCGACGAATTGAGAACAATATCGGCATTCCGAGACTGTTCAAATACATCAACTTGATGCTGAAGTGCATTTTTCATAAATGCCAACTCAGGCGGTAGCGATGCACAAGCTGAAATACTTCGAGGTTCTAGCTTAATAACTAACTTTTCATTAGCCATTTTGTCTGCCTCCGCAACAGAAATATAAATTGGCTGGAACAATCATTTCACCAATCTGCCAAGCTGCACCTCGAAAGGAAAGGTTTTTTAACAAAGGTGCTGGCGGCATGGAAATCAAATCAAATGACAAAAGCTCTAAATTTGGCGGCAGATCTGCTACACTTAAATAAGCCTGACTTTGATAATCGCCGATCGGCAAAAGAGCTATTTCAAGTTCAGATAAAACATTCACTTTGACTTTACTCATGAATTTACCCACGCGAATATAATCCGGTAATTCGCAATTTCCAAACACCACAGTTTGAAACTTATTGCCCCGTTCAATCATCCGCAACCGTCCAGTTTGAGGGAAATTACTTGCCCTAAATGAACTCGGTTTTTTTCCTTGTCTTTGGATTGGCAAATCTTCACGGGCTGTAGCGACGCGGTTATTAGTCATAGCGTACCAATAAGCATCAGAAAGTGCATTGAACCGCTCAAATCTGAATGTTACTCTGCCATTTATTGGCGAAGCTGGCAATACATAACAAGTTTGTGCTATTGGTTCTAAATCTTCTTTGTAGGTTGGTCGTCCTGTTTCCTCACCTTGAAGGCGATAGGGGGAACGTACCCAGCCAAAAGCATAGGCAAGAGCATAGTTCCCGATCGCACCTTCAGTGTAATAGGTATCAGACAACTCCCTAGAGGCAAAAAAGACTGGTTCTGCACACCACAGCTCGACTATTTTTGCCTTTTCAAACGGAAGTGTTGACATAGATTAACTCTCTGTTTCTACAGGTGTCTTTTTACTTTTGCTTTTGCCCTTTTTCTCAGCAGGAGGCAGACGGAAAGGCTGGTAGGATTTATCCAATCGCTTCAGAAATTCATCGCGTTCTGTTTCAGACCAGTGACGGTCTACGTCGGCAATTAAACTATCTAATTCATCCTGAGAAAGCTGCATCGAAACTCCGCGCTTGTTAGTCCAACTTGCAATGACTTGCTTGATTGCTGCACTCAAAACATCAATATCGAAAGGATGCTCTAACGGCTTTGGCAAAGCATCATAGGTAGCTTGTACCAATTCGAGAGAACTAGGAAGTTCGGCAATGCTGCCAAAGACTCCTAATATCTGGTTTTCCATCCGTCCGACGCGGCTGGAAACAGCGCCGTAGCGACTTGTTAACAGAATATTGCCGATGACATAGCGTAACTCATCAGCCGTGACATCTTTGAGGGTGACGACATCAATAAAATGCACTCCCGGTTTGATATATTCACTGGTATTTAAAGCGGTTGATGCTTTGCGATTTTCGTCGCGCATTGTGCCGTTTTCAAAGATAGCATTGATTGTGCGATCGCCCACAGCTTGACCCGCAGTCAAAATACTAAAAGCATCTTCAGTCCAAACCCGGCTTTTTTGAGCGCCACCGCCTCCAGCAGCAAAACCGTACAGAAAACAATCTACACACATTTCGCAAGGTGCATTTGTGTTTAGCGAACAAAGAGCACCTTCTTTCGGACTTGTATAAAGAAGTTCGTGAGCTCTTAAGAATTCGCGTCCCCTGCGCCTTTCTGGTGCTACCTGTTTGCGCTTAGTCATCACCAAACGTTGCACGATTGTTTTTTTATCTTCTAAACCGGCAGGCACAAATTCGCTGCACATTGGTTCGCCAGAACCTTCGGTGCGAAAAATAGTTTCAGAATGGGTTGTCCTGAGAACAACTAAAGTGATAATGCGCCCTTTGGGAAACTTTTCGTAAGTGGGAGCAAGCACAGGATTCAGTTTGTTAATTGACATGGGAACCTCTTAATTAATTAGACTGATTTGGGGGTTTCAACCGAATCATTTTCTGACTCGTTTTTGAGCGAACGACGAGCATCTTCTAAGAAAAATAGATAAGCTGCTTCTAGGGTTTTTTGGTCGGTCAAAAGCTGGTCAGCGCGCTCGTTGTAAACCTCTTTGTACAGCTTTTGCAAAACCCCATAGTATGCTTTGATTTGCTCGTACTTAGTGTTCCCGACTCCATGTTCGCGAATGCGATCGAGGCGAGTATGATATTGCTGTACTAAAGCAGCAAAAATTACCTCCAAATCTAAATGAGCTTTTTGGGAACGGATGGCGGAAGTAAAAGCTGTAAAAGGTTCGGCTTGGGCTGTGCGCTTAAAAGAACTTCCCCAAATTTTAGCTTCCGCCGCTATTTGAGCCGCTTCTTTGAGATATTGGGTTAAAAGTGCATTTTCAGTGGGCATAAGACTCTCCAGTAAACTATTTAATGGGTCGCGAATGCGAATCCAAATTACACTCAGATTAGGTTCATCTTGTTCTCGCAAAGTCCAGCGCAGCAGCACATAATAAAGGTCAAAAGGTTGTGCTGCGGCACGGGCTAAATCGTACAAACAATCATCGGCTTTCTGAATGCTGGCAACTGCGATCGCTAATTGACCGATACAACGCAGCCGCTTGAGAATTTTCTCGGCTTCTTCACGGCTGTATTGTCCGCTTCCTAGCAAAGTTTGGAGTGCAGCCGGAATTCCCTCTACTCGCCCGTAAATATCTGATGATATTTCTACTTCTAAATTGCTGCTGAGAGTAAAGGGAAAGCCAAACTCTAAGGATAAGGATAATTCTAAAGCTAGTCGCAGTGATTTGAGCAAGGCAACAGAAGCATTAGCATCTCCCCAAACAATGGCTTCGGTAACAGTTGCATGGATAAATTCTGGACGTTTGGGAAATGCAATTCCGACAACTTTGTTAGCTTTGAATTCCAGAATATTGTCTTTGTACAGCTTAAACTCGTCAACTGTTACAGTACCGCCTTCAGCATTGGTAGCAGCAAGTTCTTTTAAATGTTCTCGCCAAATTCTGAGTAATTCTGGAGAAGAACCTTTCGGTAATGCTAGGTGCAAATAGATCGGGTCTTTTTTATTGATAGCCGGAAAGTTTGCCCCGATCGCCATTAACTGATAAGCTAAAGCAGCCATTGAGTCTGCTTGCCTTTTTGGTTCGGCGCTGCTTCCACCGGGTAAGCGATTTGAGAAAACTTGAACTTTTGTACCGGGGGGCATATTGCCAGAAACTAAGTCGTCTGTTTCGGTGAAAGTAGACCCCAGAGAACAGCGTTTGCGAGGATTTGCTTCGATATAAGCATTCAGTTCGTCAATTCCGTTCCATTGAAGTGCGATCGGCAAACTCAAAGTTTTGGCAACTGCTGCAATTATTTCTTCTGAAGCCTCAGATATCTCTGGTTTGTGGGTGCTTTCTTTTCGCAATTGGAAAGATTCGCGCAGTGCTTCGAGAATGCCCTCTAATCCTTTTTGAGCGGCTTTAGCTGCAAATAAAGGTCGCCCGTATTGTCCGTTAAAAGGTTCAATTGCTGCCCTTTGCTGTTGTGAAATGCCAACATGACTGGAAATTTTGTCCCAAACTTCTTTAGGGTTGATTCCGGCTTCTCGATAGCTGAGATAAGCCGCTTTCAATCCTTCGGCGATCGCAAATTCTTCTGCACTCCCAACAGCCAGTAAACCAACGGCTGCTGCATTCTCCACGGCATCTGCGCCCGCAGTATCGCCCCACTTGGCAATATCTTTATTGATTTTATCTGCCTTGAATCCAGCTTTTTTCTTTTCCAATAAAGCCTGCACGTTTAGCAGCACTTCCTCAACATTTTGCTGGATGGCTGATTGAGCAATTTTAATCCCATCTTTGGTCGCCCGTACCAACCGTTCGATATTATTACCAAAAACTCCGTCAATTTTTCCTTGCCAACAAGCAGCTATCTCCATTGTTAAATCAACAGTTGGTAAAGTTTCTCCCTCAAACAGTTCTCCATCAGGAAAAATTGCTAAGGTCGTCAACCCGTATTTTTGTAAAACTTCTTCGCAAGCGCCTAGCAACAAGGCTGTGATGTAACCTCTATCTTCAGATACGCGCACTCGAAAAAGTTTACTGGGACGATTAAAGGCAACAGTTAACTCTGTTTGAACTTTCCGAAAACGTTCAGATTCAGAAATTCCTAAATCGAATAAATCCGCCCCTGTTAACATTGCGGCCCAGCGATCGATCGCCGGATCTTCGGGTAAAAATATCGCCGCATCGCTGCGGTTGTGACCTGAGTGGCGTTCTATCAACTTTCTGGCCAATTCAAAGTCATTTTCTGTAACAACAAAGCTGAGTACACAAGCTTTTTCTAGTTGTTCTTGCAAAAAAGTTCGATTTCTAGCCAGAGTTGGTAGATTGCGTTTTTGGGGATCTAATTTGTTGAGGTCGTGAACAGCCGTTGCTGCTAGCAGTACAGGTCGTTTGTCTTCGGGGACTCCCCCGATGCGGCTGACTGTCAACATGAACTGACAAGCCGAGTCGAGATGCTCTGCAAGGGTTGTCCCTTTCCTAACACCATACTGGTGATGAGCGGCATGGCGCTCGTAAAGCTGGGGTCGAATTTCGCTGAAATACCGTTCCTCTAAGGTTTTGGGAGGACGGTTCAAAAGTCGGTGCTGGTTTGACACGATCGATTCCTCATGTAAAATTTCTTGCTTGGGACAAGTTTTTGAGTTGCCAACAACTTCTGTAAGTGCAATGATTGTACTTTCTGGGTTTCGAGACAATTGCTGTTTACAATAAAATCAATATAGCACGTATTTTGATAAGTGCAAGTATATTCTGAAATGCCGCGAAAAAAAGAAGCACTCACCCTTTCAGTCCCGCCGGAAACCAAGGAACAGCTAGAAGCGATCGCCCTTCGCCTCGGTATCTTCTGGGGTAAATCCCCCAGTGTGTCTGGGTTATTGGTCGCGATCGCCCAACACCGAATAGATGTAGGCGAACCTTTCACCCTCAACTCCACCGAAGTCGCAGCCTTACAACAAGGCATCAGACTGCTGATCGACTCAGGCTATGTTGAGCAAGCGCGATCGCTCTCACAACTGCTGATAAGTCGGGGAAACCTCGCAGCCCCGCTGCGCCAGTCCCTCCTCCAACAAGTCATCCAGCCCACCGCAGCGTGGCGCATTCAAGCCGAAGAATACATCAACGAGGAACAACCCTTTCTTGTCCTGTACCGCAATCCCAAAGGAGAGAATTTGGCATACACAGCGCGCTATGCCGAGATTTCCTTTGAGGAAAAGCGGTTTTACCTAGAAATTTGGTGCGAAGAGACTGATGACATCAAAAATCCCGATTATCCCGAACTGATCCACAATCGCTGTTTGCGCTTCGATCGCATTCAGTCGATCGTCAAAACGGACGGAAAGTGGCGCGATGAAGGCTTGGATTATTTAAAAGTGTACTTACACTTTTATCGTGGCATGGTCAACGCCTACGATCCGAGGCCAAGAGATATCAGCAATGAAGTCGTGGGAGATATCCGCCAAGTCGTGCGGAATGTCTCTAATCCTTTTTGGCTGATGCGAGAGGTATCGCGGTATTGGGAAGATTGTGCGATCGTCTCTCCAGACAGCGTGCGCGATCGCTTCCAACAAAAACTGATCGCCCTCTGCCGCCAGTACAACCTGGAAATCCGCGATTAGCCAAGAAAGAAACCGGGTTTTTTAGCGAATCTGTCGATCGCAGTCAAGTATTCTCGT
>Ga0316607_1000261_pt1 | contig 20827 bp, 6 predicted proteins | sample MIS2016062E_MG_FD_207674 | JGI IMG/M metagenome (GOLD analysis project Ga0316607, IMG submission 207674) | Microbial mat bacterial communities from Middle Island sinkhole, Lake Huron, Michigan, United States - MIS.2016.062E | ecosystem: Environmental > Aquatic > Freshwater > Lake > Sediment...
TAATTTAGTTATAGGCGGACTAATTGCAGCTAATACAGGTGTTGACTATACTCCAAAAGTGGATTATTATATGGATAGAGTCAATGATAATTTAGATTGGTCTATAGGAAGTAGAGATATGGATAATGGACAAAGTAATACTAGTATTATGCTAGCCAATGTAAATAGCAAAGATTTTGCTGTTAAAAAATGCACAGATCATAGAGGTGGGGGATATTCAGATTGGTATATGCCTTCTATTAATGAACTAAAAACACTTAGAGACTATTCTGTTACTGCTAGTAAATCACTTCTTATAAAAGATGCTACTTATTGGTCATCTACTGAATATGGATGGATAAGCGGAAATGCATTTAAAAGTGGTTTTGAAGCAGCTTATGGTATAGTAGCTAGAGCAGGAAATCCTATAATTTGGATAAATGAGAGGACAGATTTATATGTACACCCAATCAGAAAATTTTAAATAAAATATTATGGCAAACCTTGTTAAAATTTATTACTCTGAGACAGGAGTAAATTTATCAGACTCAAATGTAAATATAGCTAATTTTAAAGAAGAGTTTAATAGTAGATTGGAAACACCTCTATTAGACGGCTTTGGTTTCGACTTTAATGTGTCATTAGAGACAACTTTATCAGAAGGTAATTTAGTATATACCTTCAATTCGTTTAGAAATATGATAAATGAAGATCTAGAAATAGTAGATTTCTCTACTAAAGATTTAAATTTCTCACTTAATAATCCTGTTGATATAGAGATTCAACCTTCTTATGATGGTAGTGTTAATTTAATTTTATCTGATAATCTAAATCCTCCTAGACTTATAAATTCTAGATTTAGTGCTACAGAAGGAAAGAGATATTATGTAGTAGATAGATTTGGAACAAAAGATACTAATTTATATAATTATGATAAGATAGATAGTCAAACTAAATTATATAAAACAATTAATAAAATTCCTAAATTAGATTTTGTTAGTTTAAATCAAGATGGGAAATTAGCAGTTGGTAATTACGTTTTTTATTTTAGATTATCCGACGTAGATGACAATGAGACAGATATAATAACTGAGAGTGGAATAGTAAGTTGTCATATAGGAGGAATTAATGATCCCTTATCTATTAGAGGAGGTATAGGAAACGAAAACAGTGGTAAATCAGTTACTTTTAAATTCTCTGATTTAGATAGTAATTATAATTTTTTAAACATTTACTATTCTAGAAGTACTTCTGATTATAGTGGACAAGAAATTACTACTTATCATAAAATAAATTCAAAATTTACAGTTAAAGGTACTGAATTTGAGTTTAGAATTACGGGGTATGAACCTACTATGGAAATTACAAGAGCTAGTATAAATTTACAATATAATATTATAGATAGAAATAAAACAGCGGCTCAAGTACAAAATAGGTTATTTTTAGCAAATGTTCATAAAACTACTCTTCCATTTTTAGAGTTAAAGGATTTATCTTACAGGATAACTACTAAGTCTACACAACCTGTAGACGATATTGGATTTTTAAATACTGATTATACTTCTATTAATAAAGAAAAATGTGCTTATTATAATGCTTCAAATATTTATAATTATACTGGATATTGGGAAGATGAAATTTATAGATTAGCCATAGTTTATGTAATGAACGATTTCTCTTTATCAGATCCTTATAATATAAGAGGAGGAGATCATAGTAAAATGAACTCTATGGTAAAATATACTGAATTTCCTTTATATAATGATAAAGAAGAGAGATTGACTGTAACATCAGAAGATGTTGATGGATTCCTACCTATTTCAGAGTCAGGAGTAGATTTTTTTGAAAATTTAAGAGGTGTTGTTAGAGTACATGCTCCAAAATCTCAAATAGTAGAAAGTAAGATAAAACCTATTTCTATTAGTATCGAAATTCCAAGCAAAGTACAAGAATTATTATCCTTATATACGAGAGGATTTTTTATAGTAAGACAAAAGAGAATACCGACTATAATAAGTCAGGGATTTTCGATAGGTTGTGATAAAATATCAGGACTTCCTTTAATACCAGAGCATAACGGAATAGAAACTACTCATGTTATACAAGGTAGTACTATTTATAAATCTGGATACAGCGATGTAGTAATAACAAATCCTCTATATGATAGTATAAATAAATCACTAACTGCCTCTACAAATACTTATAGATTACCTAATAAAGGTGAGTTGTATTTTACTTTTATAAATGACAAAAATATGTCGGGTATTTCAGGAACTTCTATTGCAGATAGAGCGCAAAAAGGAGGAGGAATGATATTACCTGATCTTTCGTTAAACATAGGAGAATTATCACAGATATTTAGCGGATCTGATTTTACTATAACCTCTACTAGATTTTCTCCTATAAGTAAAGGATTTACAAGATTTACTAAATCCTTATTTTTATCTAATAAAACATTAGACGAATTAGATCAAATAGCTACTAATTTTGTTATTAATAATTATAAGGAAAATTTTGAGTATAAATCTGATGTCATGGCATTATTGTGTGTAGATTCAGATACTACTTCAATAAGCTATAATAATAACTATTATTCTTCAAGAGCTGGAATACCAGAAGAAGCCTGGAGATTTTCTGCTTTTTTAAAGGAGGAAATAGGCCTAATATCATACGAAAAATCTCCTTATACTCATAATGGGACTGTATATTCTTATGATCAAAATGCTTTAATTAGAGGCAGTTTTATGCCATTTTTAGGTATGTCTAAGAAGACAACAAGTGTAGTTAATTCAGGAGAATTTTATAATATTAGAGTTTCTGGATACTCATTAAATAATATTAAAACTTTATTTACAATAAGAGGAAATGATAACGCTCCTTTTACTGCTGTATCAGACAGATATTCATGGGATAATTTTAATAAAATAGGAGGTATATTAGATGTATTTAGAGGAGATTGTTTTATAAATCAAGCAACTATAAGAGTACTTAGAAATTTTCAAGATCCTGAATTACCTTCTAATGATATTATAGTGAATTACAAAACATTAAGTAATTTTACAGGATATTCTGCTGGAGATGACAATATCTTAACTTTAGAAGGTTCTTCATTAGCTAATGAAGAAGCAGGTACTGGTATATATAGTATAATTAGGAATGATGTAAACGCAAATAGACTTGGTTACTGGGTAACCCTTAAATTTTGTAGTAATATCAATTATGCATTTAGATGTATCGATCCTACGTATACATCGGAACAACCTATATTTGGTAAATCAAGAGGATTTTTTCCTTTATATGATAAAAGTTTAGCAGGAACTAATAAAATTAATGAATCTACAGTAGTAAATGTAGGATATAATTCTACAACCTCAGATAAAGAATTATTTATTACACCTGATGTACAATCAATTAAAAATGATTTTACTAATAGAATTATGTTCTCTGAAATACATGTTAACGATTCTACTAAAAATGGATACCGTATATTTGAAGGGTTAGATTATCAGGATTATACTATTGAAAATGGAACAATTACTAAGATAATACCTTGGAGAAATAATTTAGTAGTGGTTTTTGAAAACGGTGTAGGACTTATACCTATTAATGAGAGAACTTTAGCAGGAACTGCTGAAGGAGGTAACGTATATACCAAGGGAGTGGGAGTTTTATCAGAAAAACCAATGATGTTATCGCAAGGAATTGGAAGTAGTTGGAAAGATTCTATCAAGACTACTGATAACTATATATATGGTGTAGATACTACGTCAAAAAAGATATGGAGAACTAATGGAGAACATTTTGAGGTATTCTCTGAATTTAAGATCCAAAAATTCTTAAATGATAATTTAACCTTTACAGTATATGATAAAACTCCTGCGATAGGATTAAAAAACATAGTTACTCACTATAATGCTCACAAGCACGATATTATGTTTACATTTTATGACCAAACATTTAATGAGGAAGAAAAAGTATGGAATCTATGTTTTAATGAACAATTAAATAACTGGGTTACAAGATATAGTTGGACACCTTCATTTTCCGAAAATCTTGATAATACGATGTTTACATTTTCTAGAGGTACTTGTAAAGTAATTTCTATGATCTCAAAGTCTATTAGTTCTGCAGATGGAATTGGAAGTATTTATTTAGATTCTGGTATTACAACTGAAGCACCTAAAGAAAAATATCTAACTGTCAACGATTATTTATCATTATTATATGAGAAAAAAGCAGAAGATAATTATGCAAGATATATAAATGGAACTTATATATTAACTACTGATTCTGTTATTAATGTGGGTAAAGAAGAAACTATAGAATTTTTAGATAGTCCTTATCCAGGTTTACATCCAATGGTTGGGCCGAATGGTTATGGAGCACCTTATAATAAGATGACGGTGTTGATTCCAGCGACAGGAGATATATTATGGATATATAATAACTTAAATGAAAGAATATCAATTTCGTCAAATAGCTATTTGTCTTTATATGCATCTAATAATACAAATGAATCTACAGTTGGAGATATATTACTAAGAACATTAGTAAATGGAGACTTTATAAATAATTCTGGTAATACTATTAGTAATAAACCTAATTTAAAAATAAAATTTCATGTAGATAGTGTAAAAGATCTAGAAGAAGCTACTAAATTAGTTAAATCAGGATGGACTTTTAATGTTAAAGGAATCATTTCTAGTGAAAATTTATTAGATACAACAGAATATTTATTAACTTTACAAGGTAAAGAAAAATACAAACATCCTATTTTCAGGTATTTAAAAGTAAATACTACTAATCCTGTATATGATAACGATATATTTGATATAAATTCTTCAATATTATCGATTAAAGCTAATGCTTTCTCAGTAGATAATGCGGAAATAAAATATAATAAGCTTCTTAAACTTTTAAGTAGAATCTATTTAAGTGTTTTTATTGATCTACAAGTGTATTTTAATCAAATAGATACTAACTCTCAATTAAAAGGATATGATTCATTTAAAGACGTTGTGTATTTAAGACCTAGTTTAGATACCATAGATGGTTTAATATCAATATTTAGATCTAATAGTATACCTCCTTTAAAACCTGCTACTAATTCTACACCTGCTGTATTATTTACAGCTAGTCAAAAGGAAGAGATTTTAAGAGTATTAACATTCACTAGAAATAGATATATAGCTAATACTACTACAGATTTATGGAAACATGGACCATCAGGTATTTTTGGATCTGAGACAACTGCTGCTCCCGCTGTTTGGTATGGAGAAACTCATAATTTCGAATTTGAATTTATAGTTAATGGGGATGAATTAGGAATTCATAAATTATTTGATAATTTAAAGATAATCTCTAATAAAGCTGAGCCTGAATCATTTGAATTCAAGATATTAGGAGATGTATATGATTTTACTAAAGATATTCCATTATCAAATACTGTTATCAGTACAGATAGTTTGTTAAAAGATGATTATTCTTTAATAGAGCCCTCTAGAGAGTTTATAAATAATAAGACTAAAGAAAGAGGAATAGTAGTAGTACAAGAGGTAAAGAATATTAAAACTCATGGATTAAGAAAAGGAAATGCTCAATATAAAGAAGACATGTGGGAAGTGCAGATATCATCTTTAAAAGTAGCATATACGGGAGCTAATCCTAAAACAATAGAAACAAAAATTAGAGATAAGTACTGTAGAATAAGAGTTAAATATACAGGAAATCAAATGGCTATTATCACCGCTTTACAAACTCTTTATACATTAAGTTTTAGTTAAAAAGTAAAAATATAAAATTATGAAACAATCAACATCTCCTTTAGGAGCAAGTTCATTAAATCCTTTTGGATCATTTAAAATCTCTGATATATTAAGTATTGGAGATTTATTTGGAAATTCTACTTCTGATAAAGGTGCTAGTAAAGCATCGGCGATAAATAATATAGTTGATGGTCTTGGCGCAGGAGCAATGTCCTTTTATTCATCTAATAAAACTGGAAATAATAGTCTACAAAGAAAAGCAAATACCGCAGATGCGGTATTTGGCGGAGCAAGTGCTGCTGCTCAAGCAATACCTGTAATAGGTACTCCTTTATCTTTAGCTATGCAAGGTTTTCAATTTGGTATGGAAAATATAGCTCCTAAAATAAAAAATTTGGAAGTAAATCCTAATATAGGAGGTTCTTCTGCTTTTGCAGGACTAACTAATACAATAGGAAATCAAAATGCTGATGTTAATTCTTATAATAGTGCGGGAGTTGGAAAATTCACTATGAATAGATCTAAAATGACAGAAGCTGTCAAAGAATTAAGAAACCAACAGACTATAGGAAATACTATTTTAAATAATCAATCTAAAGTAAACGCAGCTTCCGGTAATACAACTAACTATTTAAATACAAGAAATAAAATAGATTTTGCAGGAGGATTACCTGTTGTAGCAATAGGTAAAAATGGAATGAATACAGAATTCTTAAAAGATTTTAATAAATTTAGAACTTTAAAATTTAAAGAAGGTGGAGTTATCGAAACTCCAATAAACGTTATAGTAGATGGTAAATTACATAGTCAATTAAATAATATGGAAGATATTGTAAAAATACCTATTACTAAGAAAGGAGTTCCTGTAACTGCAATAGAACGAGAAGGAGGAGTTATAGAACAAGCCGCTGAGTTAGAACGAGATGAAATTATCTTACATCTAGAATTGACAACTAAATTAGAAGAATTAGCAGAAGAAAATACAGAAGAATCTATGATTGAAGCAGGAAAGATATTAGTACATGAAATTCTTAAAAATACTAAAGATTCTAAATCTAAATTATTAAAAATAGTAGAATGATAAATATAGAAATTAATGGAAAAACTTATGAAGTAGATTTAGCTACAACAGAAGAAGAAAGAGAAGAAGGACTACAAGGAGTAGAAAGTTTAGAAAATGAAGAGGGAATGTTATTTGTTTATGAAGAACCACAAGAGGAGGTATCATATTGGATGCAAAATACTTCTTTATATTTAGATATAATATTTATAAATGAAGATTGGGAAGTAATTTCCACGGCTGTAGGACAACCTGATGATGAGACTCCAATAATAGAAAAAAACGTTATGTATGTTCTAGAAATAAACGTTAATTCTGGAATTAAAGCAGGAGATGAAGTAGATTTATCTGAATTAGATGATGAAGAGGAAGATGAAGATGAAGAAGAAATCTCTGAAGATAAGCCAGTTACAATGGTAGTACTAAATGAAGATGGCTCTATACAAGTTAAATTAAAAGGGGGAGAACGTATTTTTAGTCGTGTACATACTAAAAGAATCATATCCTTGGCTAAAAAAGCTAAAAAATCTAAAAATGATTCTGATTATAAAAAATTAGGAAATGCTATTTTTACGTTTATAAATAAACAAAATACTCAAAAACAAGAGTATGTTCAAATTCCAGATTAAAAAAATAAAGCCAGGATTCTACCTGGCTTACGACTTATAAGATTTATATATGAAGAGAGTTAAAAACATACCTACTTCCTTTATTAGAATTTTAAGTCGTACAAATGTAAATAAATTAATAGAAATTTAGCTATAAAATAAATTTATTTGCTATTGATCTTATAGAAAAAATTATGTACTTTTGAAAAGTATATATATATATGTTTAATTAAACAAATCTAAATTATGAAATTCAACGTTAAGTTTTTACAAGAAGGTGGGCAAATGGCTGCACCTGCAGCACCGGCTGCATCAACAGCTCCTGCAGGAGGACAAGATCCTTTAATGCAGATTGCGCAAATTTTATCTCAAGGATTACAAGCACAAGATTGTCAAGCCTTAGCTCAAGGAGCTCAAATGTTCTTAGAATTAGTAGCTCAGGCTCAAGGTGGTCAAGGTGGTCCTCCTCCAGAAGAACCTACTGTAATGAAAAAAGGTGGTAAATTTATTTTAAAGAAAAAAGGAGAATCTCCATTTGCAAAGAAAGGATCTGAAAAACAAGATTCTACAAAAATGGAAAAATGTGGTGGTAAGATTGCAAAAAAGAAGTAATTAAAAACAAAATGTAGAGCAGGGAGATAATTCTCTGCTTTACTTTTATTAAAACGATTTTACTATGGGACAAGTACCTAAAAATAATATAATTAAAGCTCAATTAGGAGCAACTCTGTCTTTAAAAGTCGACGGTGTACTTAAACAAATATCCGTAGAAAAGGCAGATGAAATGGCAGCATTAGAAGCTGATAGATTAATAGAAGCAGGAGAACTTAGACCATCTGAGAAAGTTGCTTATATGAGTTCTTGGAATAAACTTAAAGATAAAACAACACAAGGTGAATTTTCTATTGACACTGCTGGAAAAAGTACAGTATCTTCAGTAGGATATACAGGAGATGTAAGTTCTTTTGGTACAACAACTAATAAAGAAGGGGAAATTGTAGCGGCAGAAGGATCAAATTTAAGAAATAAATTTACTAAAAAAATAAAAAGAGGAAATTTAGCTCAAATGGAAGCTACTGTTGCCCGTACAATGTTTCCTAAAATAGGACAATTATCATTAGAAGGAGATGAAGAACTTGCTATTAAAGCAAAATCGGATGAAGAAGCACTAAAACTTAAAACTGCTGCTGAAACATCAAAACTTAAAGCAGCAGAAGAAACTAGATGGGCTAGTACATCTCCTGATCAATATTTATCAAAACAATTTGGAGGAACTAGTGATTATAGAAAAGCCTATATGAATCTTCCTATTGCTGAGAGAGCATCTATGCTTAAAGGTCATGCTGAAGATATTATAAGCAATAGACTTAAATATAAACCTTTAGAAGGACAATCTTTTGATTGGTTAGAAAAACATAAAGATCCTTCTGGTAACTTAGTATATGATGAAAAACTTTATAAAGAACTTTATCCTAGAATTCAAGGAGGTGCTGGTTTAGACTTTATTAATGAAGTATATAATACTATTCCCGAAGGAACCTTAACCACAGAAGAAAAAGAAGAAGAATCTAAAAAAGAAGCTGTACGAGCTAGAGATAAAGAATTAGAACATAGATCTTTACTATTAAATAAAGATATAAAAAAAGTAGCTGAAAACACATATGATGAAATAGAACCAAGTTTATCTTTAAGTACAGATAAATCTAGAAGATTTACAAAAAGAAGAATTTGGAATCCGGTTAAACGTAGTTTTACTGACTCTATTGTAGAAGCACTTTCTAATACTAGACCGGGAACAGGTGTTCCAGGAATAGCTACTAATGTAGTATATGAATTATATACAGATCCTAATGATAAAAAACAATTTTTTGTAAATAAAAATAACCCTAAAGATATGCTTCCTGTAAGTGATTTATCATCTTTAGAACTATCTAGTTTTAAAAACTTACAATTGCATAAAGACGGAGGTATTTTAAAATATCAAGTAGGAGGAGAAATATTTACTGATTTTGGAGTTTCAAAAAAGAAAAAAGAAGAACCTAAATCTGAGAAATCTACTACTAAACCGCCTATTAAAAATATTAAAAATAAAGATACCGAAACTAAACTTTCTGAAATAGGAGATTGGTCTACATCAGATGAATTAGAATTAGCTTCATTAGTAGCCGATGTAGGAGGCTTAGCAGCATCTTTTATTCCAGGTGGATCTGTTGTATCAGGTGTTTCTGGATTAACTGGTACAGGTCTTGCAATGGCTGCTGAAAAAAGTAGGGGTGAATTAGGTTGGGAAGATACCGGTAAATATGCTTTATCTGGATTATTAGATTTAGCCTCTGTAGTTCCAGGTATAGGTGTTGCTGCTAAAGTAGGTAAATTAAATAAAACTGCAGAAGTAGCCGCTAAACTTATTTTTAAAGCTTCTAAAGCAGGCTTATTAGTAGGAGGAGGTGCTATGACTGGATCTGCATTACTAGATATAGGTAAGAAATTAAAAGAAGAAGGTTTTAAATCATTAACTGTACAAGACTTAAAAACTTTAACACAAGGATTAACTTTAATGGGTCACGCAGCAAAATCTGTAGCTGCTCCTAGAGCTAAAATGTTAAAGGGATTTGAAGGTACAACTACAATGGGAAAGGCAATAGATAAAACTACAGGAGAAGCAATTAATGCTCCATTGATAAAAGATAAAAATAATAATTGGGTTTTTGAAGATAGTGCTTTAGCTAAAACACATGAAACAGGAAAAACAAATCCTTTTATGAGAAAATCTGAAATTATGGGGACAGAATCTAAAGTAATTAGTTCTCCTATTATGACTAAAAGTGAGTATAATCCAACAACAGGTAAACAAAGAGGGGTAATGGAAAGAAATTTTACTCCTTTATATGGAATGACTAATAAGTATATAAAAAAAGCAGGTAGATTACAAACTCCAGAAGCTACTTTTAAAAGTGGAGGAAAAATTCTAAAAGGGCGATCAGGATTAAATTCTAGTTGGTATAAAGAAGGGCAAAATAATTTACAAAATAAAATTCCCGGGATCAATGCTGAAGTACCACTAATTACAAACAAAGTAAAGATTCCTTTTGCTAGTTCTTATGGTACTGGTAAAATACTTTTAGCTAATCAACCTGCTTATAATCCAACAGGAAATTTATTATCTAAAACACCTTTAAATTCTATCACTAATTTAGTATTTGAAAGCAAAACCATTAAACCTTTATCTGGTAGGATAAAATCTTCTGAACTTAATACTAAAACATTATCTGGTTTATCAAAATTTCATCCAACAGGAAGCGCTAAAGATGAGCCTTTAAATATAAAATTAAATGAGAAACAAGGTTTAGATCTTTCAGAATTTGGAAGAACTATGTATTTAAATAAAGGATTGGGAGAGAAAGTGAATCCTTTATATGTTCCGACTGTTACAGATAAAATGGAAACTAGAATTTCAGTTGGTGGAGATTTATTATCTAAACAAAATCAATATAATAGAGCTTCTCAATTAATGAATTCTTCTATAAATACTAAGAGTTCTGATCCTATACGTAATTTTATTCAAAATTTAGCAACTAATGCACAAGCAGAGCAAATAAGAAATCAAGCAGATTTAGAATATGCTCAAGGACTAGAAAGAAGTAAAGGTATTCAAGCTCAATTAATGGATCAAGCAGCAGGAGAAAGAAAACAAGCAGCCGATCAAAGATCGATGTATTTTACTAAAGCTAGAGCAGCTAAGAACGAGGCAGATTGGGCTACTAAAGTAGGACAAGCTGATAATTTAAATACTTATTGGGCTTCTAGAAATTTAGAGCATAAATACAATTTAGCTCAAAAAGAAGGAGTTTTAAAAGCTTTTAATTTACAACAACGACAAGCTGAGATTGAATTTAAATATCCTGGGATTGTACAAAAATATTTACAATCAGGGCCCAATGGAGGAGTAAATTTAGCTTTTAAAGATCAATATGATAAATATAGTAAAGAATTAGCTGATGCTCAAAAACAAGTTTATTTTAACAAAGATGGAGGAAAAGCTAAATATGAAATGGAAATGTATAAAGATCAATATAGATCTAAAAAAGATATAGCGAATGCTTTAAATAGATGGCAATCTAAACAATCGGATAGAACATTTCAAAATACAAGTAAATCCTCAAAAGAATTAACTGATTTAGTTTCTAAAATATTTACTAAATGAAGATAAACATAAAGAAATTAGGAATGGGAGCAGGTTTAGTATATGAACCTCTCCCTATAATTCCTTCTCAAGGAAGACCTCCTGAAGCACCTGAAGAAGAAATTGACGATAGTATTATAAAAGGAATTAAAGGTTTAACTAGTGATGTAATGTCATACGGTACTAAATATACAGCAGCTTTAAATCAATATAGTTCTTTACCTCCTCAAGTTAGAAATTCTATTCAAGGTAAAATGTTAAGAAATAGACTTAAAGGAGATAAATTTGAATTAACAGCAATAGCTAATTCTAAAGAACAACTAGATAAAATAGTAGATAATAAAAAAGATTCTATGTCAGAATTTGCTGTGTTTCAAGGACATGTTGTAGCACAAGATGTAGAAACAGGTGATATAGTAAATCTTACTTTACCTGAGTATTCTCAAAGTTTATCTAGCGAAGCACCTAAATATAAAGCATTGACTAATGGAGAACTCATTAATTTAAGGTCTACAGATCCTCGCTTTGCAGGAAAAGATAATGTATTTCCTATTCTAAACAATGCTATTTCTACTGATGCAGTTATTAAAAATGTTAGAGGGGCTTTACAAAATTTAGGAAGTTTTAGTAAAGGTACTGCAGATGTTTCATACGAGGAAAAAAGAATTGAAGAAGGAGCAAATGCTGCTCTTAATCAAGGATTATCTTATGTTAAAACATCAAGTGGAGATTTCAGTCAATCTAATGCTGAGAATATTAAAATGGCCGGAAATGCAATGTGGGGCATGTTAGATGATGCCTCTAAGGATTTATTAAGAGTTAAAGCTATCCATTATGGATATAAACCTGAACAAATAGAAGGTGCTGCAATGGGACTTGCTTTAGCAATGTTAAAACCTGCTATACAAGAAAAAATAACAGAAAAAGAAGGAGAAGCATTAGGTAAAATGCCAGGATCTAAAACAAGTTCTAATAAAATGGCAAATCTAGATTATTGGGGAGCCATGGGAATAGGTAAGGGAGTTTCAGAACAAATTGTACTTGTAAATGGAGATCATAATAAAGTAACAATGCAAGGAAAAACATTTGCTCCTTTTAAGAAAACCAAGGATAGTTTTTATGGTACTGCTTCATTAGATAAAATAGATAATTTAGGAGCTATAGCTGAGATGAATAGTGTATATTTTGGAGATAAAAAAATAGAAAGTGATTTATTTGATTCAGTTATATATGATAATGGAAAACCTGCCGTAGTCTGGATGCCTTTTAAAGAACAAGAAGATGGTAGTTTTAAACCTGATTTAGATAGAAATCAAGATTTAGAAGATGTTAAAAAGAAAATTAAAGATCAAAATATTACTAATCCTGAAATAAAGATGGAAATGTATAGAGATAAAGGATTTAATAATTTTGATAATAAAGGAGAACCGTCAGAAACAGTAGAATTAATGCCTTTTGTTACATTTTCTGGTTTTTCTAATACAAATGCAATTAAAGAAACCTCTAAATGGTTTGAAATTAAAGAAGATAGAAATGATTGGTATAAAAAACAATTTGAAGAAGGTCCTAAAAAACAAGTATCTTCTCATTATTTTGATGGTTGGTTTACACATCCAGATGTATTACAAGGAATGATATATATACCTTTGAGATCAGGAGCTGCTGTTTTAGGACAATATGCTAGTGGAGATGCTCCTGAAATTGATTCATCTTATAAAAATATTAGTACTTATGAGGGTACTAATTTAGGACAATTAGGCGGAGGAAGAATTTACCGTCAATTAGATCCAAATATACAATTAGACAAAAACGCTTTACAAAAATAATATGGAAAATACTAAAGATTGGGTTGTAGCAAATATAAGTTTACCCGGAGCAAGTTTAGACGAATTTAATAAAAATGGAATAACCTCTGATAATACTACATTAGAGAGTAAAGAATTTTATAAAGGAACTAAAAAAATACAAGAATTATTTACTAATCCAGATAATGGTAAATTTGATAACGATAAATATGAAAATTTTTATAATACTATGTTATATACTTATAACGAGTATTCTAATAAAGATTATCTTAAAAAAGCAGATGAACAATATGATTATTCTCCTTTTGATATAATGGCTCCTGAAAATGCTAAAAAGAGGGATAATTTATATAAAGTAGAGAAAATACGTAATCCATCTGAAACAAAAGTAGGTATAGAAGATTTTAATACAAGATCTAAACCTAATTTATCATTAGAAGAAGTAGCTCAAAATAATTATGTGAGAGATCATATTTCTGGTAAAGTTTTTGATTGGACTCCAAACGACGATAGTGCTACTGGTATATTTGATTTTTTAAGTCGACCCACTTTAGTATTAGCTCAATATGAATCAGATGGAGAACATTATGATGAAGCAGAAGGAAGAAATATAAGACATATTAAAGGAGATTATAAGTTAGACGAAGAAGGAAAACCTTTCTTTGAGACATTAGGAGATAGAGAGGTATATAATAAAGAGGTTCTTAATTGGAGTGATACTTTAACTAAAGAAGGTACTTGGTTAAACAAGTACGATTTTATGGATTCTGATGGTATTAATAAAACTGCAATTGGAAGTATTATGAAGACTGCTGTCAAAGTAGCTCCTTTATTTATACCTTATGTGGGAGAAGTATATGCTGCTGGAATTTTAGGGCAAGATATAATGAATATTGCACCTATCTTAGCTAAAGCTACTATAGGAAGTATTGTAGGAGACAGAGATGTAGATAAAGAATATTGGAAAAAATTAAATAGAATTCAAGGATTTGCTGGTAAATTAACAAGTAGTTCTGTATCTGATTATGCTAAAAATAAAATGTTTTCATTTGAAAATATTAGTAGTATGATGGGAGAGGTATTTACTCAGTTATATACTCAAAGAGCAATTGCTTCTATTCCGGGTTATTTAGGAATGACTCGAGGTGCTGAATCAGCTATAGAATTAGCTCGTAAGTCTGAAATTTCTCAAGAAATTATAGAAAAAATGGTTGGAGGATCATTGTCTATATCTGAAACTAAACATGTGTTAGAACGCTTACCTCAATTAAGTAATTATATAAATAGAACGGTAAAGAATACAAAATTATCTAGAGGACTTGCTACAACTTACATGGCTGCTATTTCGGCTGCTGGGGTTACTGCTCAAGCTAAAGCAATAGGATTAGATGAGAGAGATACAGGTTTACTTTATTTAGGTACAGCAGCAGGGTTTTTTGGAATGATGACCTCTCTTCCTATAGGAGAGTGGGCTTTAAAAGGAATAGGTCTAGAAGAGGCTGGAATGTTAGTTAATAAAGGTATAAAAGCCGAAGCTAAACCTTTTATGGAACAGTTAAAAAGATTAGGAAAAGAAGTATCTAAAACTCCAGGAACATATCAAAAAATATTTAAAATAGGTAAAGATATAGGAAATGCAGTTGGTAGTAAACTTAAAAATGTAGACGGTTATATGACTGCTATGGCATCGGAAGGAACTGAAGAAATTACTGAACAATTCATGCAGGATGGTATTACTAATATCTATAATGGTTTATCTACTTTAGGATTAACATCTACAAATAAAAAAGATAAATTTACCTACGGAAGTAGTACAGATATTTTATCTAATTATGCAATGAATTTTCTTGGTGGTACAATGGGTGGAGCCATGTTCCATCTTAAAGATAAGATCTCTAATAGAGGTAGATCGGATGATGCTTCTACTAAAGATATTTATTGGTTAATTCGTAATGGTTATAAAGATAAATTAGTTGAAGAAACTAATAAATTAATTAAAAAAGGATACTTTGGAAGCACTAGTTTATCAGCTGAACAGGAAACTATTGATATTCCCGGATTAGGAAGAAGATCTATATTTAAACCTAAAGACTCTAATACAATTTCCCAGAATGAAGCAATAGGGAATATTATGTTGAATTTATATAATAACGTAGAACAACAAATATTTCAAGAAGGATTAACTCCAGATAGTCAAATTACATCTCTATTAGATACTAGATACGATTTAGCAGTAAAAGACTTAAAAGTTAATAGTCCTCTTTATGAGGATTTTAATAATCTAACAAATGATATTTTATTCTTAAATAACGAAATTAATAAAGTGCTCGAATCAGTTACTTTACCAGGAGCTCCTTTAGAAAGTGTAGAAAAAGCTAAACTGGCTGCTAATAAATTAGAAATTCAACTTGCTTTAAAAAGAGAAGAATTAAAGAAAATTACAACAGGAGAAGCCTTTCCTGAATATCAAGCTCAAGCTTTATTTAATATGAGTTTAGCTTTTAATGGCCCTTTTGGTAATATTACTAAGGAAGATATAGCAAGAACTAAATATAATAAATCTTTTAAATCTATTACACCAGATCAAAAGATAGAAGTAGAAGAGGAATATAAAGCCTATAAAGAAGCAAATCAAAAAGATCAATTGCGTACTGGATACAAGAAATTTACATATTTAAATCAAAAAACTTCTCCTTATATTAAAGAACTTGCAAAATACGCTGCTCAACGTAAAGGTCATTATACTTTAGTAGATGCGTTAGGTAATAGTAATAAATTTGATTTACAAAATAATACAATAGGTGAGATAAACAAAGCAAAATCTTATTTAAATAAAACACTAACTATAAGCGAAAATCTTAATAAAGTAATTAAAGGAGAAAAAGATGTAGAATCTATATTAAAAGCAGTAGATGATATTTTAGCTTTTGTTACTAATCCTTCTATTGATAAATTTGATAAGAGTTTTATATCGGAATTAAAAGGAGTATTTGATTCAGCTTCATTACTTGAATTAGGTGGGGATACAATGAGTTTAAATTCTATATTACAAGATGATCAATACTTTAATGAAAATGGTTTTGATGGTATGGGAGAAATGGATATTGACGATATTTTAAATGATAATTTATCTAATATTACAGATAGATTAAATAGATTATCTGAAGAAGCTAAAGAAAATACTGATTTATTAACTCTTATATCTAAAATACAAAATTATATTTTTAGTAATCCTATTATAGCTGGCTTAAATACAAAGAAACAACTTTTTGAAAGTTCTATTTCAGGTAAAACTATTAATACTCTTCATGAATTATTATCTAAATTTGAATTCATACAAAATGGAACTTCCTCTGATATACTTAAAGTTCTTACAAATGAATTTGAAGCATTAGGAAAAGTTCAAAATATAATGGATTATCAGATTTATAATCCAGAAACACAAGAAAATTTAGAAGACGCACAAGTATTATTACAACAATTACAATCTATTATAATAGCTTCTACTGAATATGATAATAAAAAACATGGGGTATCTGGTTATAATACTGTAATTAATAATACTTTTCCTGATTCTGAATTAGCTACTATAAATCAAGAGGAATCTACTATTATATTAGAAGAAATAAAACAAATTAATAATAAGATTGAACTTTTCTTAAGATTGTCTGCTTATAATAAAGAAAGCAAAATAAAGAATTTAATTGCTTCTGGAGTTAATATGGAAACATTATTTTATGAGCAATTTAAAAATGGAAATTTCAGAAAATTATTAGACAGTGTTGAAATAGAAGGTGATCAATTAATGACTCCTGAACTAATAGAAGCTATTGAAGGAGAAGGTGCTAGAACTTTACAAAAATCTTTAATAATTAAAGAAACTAAAGAAGGTTCACCTATTGAATCAGAGGAAGAAGTTTATCAATTAGAAAAAGAAAAATTAGGTATACAAAAAGTATTTTATGAAAGAATACAAGAATTAATATCTAAACATGGATCTGAAACAGTTCAGGGAGCTTTATTTAATAATGATATTGCTAGAAAAATATTTCCCGTAGAAGAACTAAGTCATCCTACAGTTACTGATTTTAGTGCTACTGAATCTACTATTCATCCTCATGCTTTATTTGTGTGGGCAAATACTTTAATGACAATAGATCCTGCTGAATTTTATAATCAGTTAAGAGGTTCTGAAATAGGAGATAATAAATATGATGGTATAGAACAAGCAAAATTTATTCCTTTTTATGCACAAGAACAAGCTATTAAAGTAGCTTTAGGAATGATTACTAATAGAGAATGGATAGGTAATTCTATGGAATTATTAGGAGGTCCTGAAATTGCAAATACTTTTATGGGAAGTATGTTTGAAACTTTTCATAATTTAGTATTTATAGATGGTATTCCTGGAGTAGGTAAAACTACTGCAGTAGGCTATACTATTGCTCGTATTCTTAAGAGAAAAGGTAAATCTTTTTGGACAGCTGCCCCTCACGTAGAACAAGCAACTCAATTATCAACTACTTTAGAAAATACTGACGAAAAAACTTCTTTTACAAAAGAAACTTTGTTGAAAGAATTTTTTACTGAAAATGCTGTAACTGAAATAATAACATCAAATGATACTTGTTTAGCTGGACAAAAATTAGGAGTTATCGCTACTAGTTTAGCAGAAAAAAATAAATTAATAACAGTGGCTAGAGTACAGGAAGGACCTAGTGAAGGAGGTTTTGAGAGACTTAAATTAACAAGAATAGATGATTCTGCTTTTATAACACCTAAAAATCTTCCAGATGTTATTTTTATAGATGAACTTACTCACTTCTCTATGATAGAACTAGAAGCTCTACGTCAAGCATGTATGCGTCTTGGAAATGACGCACCTATTATTATAGGATTAGGTGATACAATGCAGAATGGCTTTAGAATTGAAGGAGAATCACATAATATTGATATGTTTAGAACATGGGATACTCCTAAACTAACAGCATCATTACGTACATCTAATGATTTAAAAAATAATAATTTAATTGATATACGAGCCAGATACAATCTCATTGGAGAAGAATATAATAAAATTTTTACCGGCGAGATTAAAAGCTATGAACTTGTTAAAGATTCTATTAATAAATTACATAATTCAACAGATGAATCTACTTGGTTTAAATTACGTCAATTTATAGATGATAAAGGGGTTATTTATGGAGAAAATATTTCAAAGGAAGATGAAGCAATTAGAAATATTAAAAAATTACTTGAATCAACTACTGAAAAAATAGGTTTCATTACTGATAATGATACATCAAGTAATAAGATTTTAAATAGTTTTACTCCCGAGGAACGTAAACGACTTGATATACAAACTCGTTTAGATAAAAGAACATTAGATGATGTACAAGGATTAGAATACGATCATGTTATAATTGATGTAGATTGGAATAAATTATCGAAAGATCCTAACTTCGGACCTTTAAATTTTATAACTAATGTATATACTTTAACTACTCGTTCTAGAATTGGATCTATTATTGTAGATAAAGGATTTAGTACTAATCCTAATATAATAGTTAAACAAATTACAGCTAAACAAGTAATAGATATTAAATTAGATAAAAGACTTTTAGATAAATATAAAAGTACAAGAGTAAAAGAAGTTACTGAATTAGCGAATTTATTCGATACTACTTCTAGTGAACCTGTTGTAATTTTACCTAAAACAAGAACAATTCCTCAAACAGAAATCTTAGGACTAGCTGCTGAAATTATGGAACAGGAAGAATTAGCAAATGGGAAAAAACCATTTGATGCTAAATTAAATTTATCAGGAGAATTAAAAAATAATACTTTAATTACATATCCCTATTATGAAAGAATAGGGACAGATTATGAGGATGCTTCATTATTTCCAGATGAAGACGGTAAACCTAATGTGAATCCTCTTTCTGATATAAAAAGTCTCGTACTTTACGGAAGAAGTCAAGATGAGATTTTAACTTACTTAGAAGATGTTGGTATAACTGATATTACTAAATTAAAAATAGTAGTAAGAGCGTCCAGATATAATGAATCTACCGATAGAGACCAAGTTGCTTTAAAAACAAATCAACTTGATAGATCAAAAGAATTAAGTCAAGAAAACGGTGATCCTTTTATAAGAACTGCTCTAAAAATAGAAAGAGGTGATTTAGAACCATTTTATATTACATTAAGTGTATTTGCTTCTTCTAAAAGTACTTTAAAATCTGAAATTCCTAAATTATATGGTAACTTGGAAAATTTGACTAAAAAAGTAGATTTAGAATTATCAAATAATGAAAATAATCCTATTGATCTTGAAATTAATACTAAAGATCCTTTTAAACTAACTAAATTTAATACTAATATTGTATTACATCCTTTAAATGAACCTATTCCATTTTCAGAATTTAAAAAGAAATTACAAAATGTAGCTTCTGTATCCCCTATTTATATTTTTACAGGAAAAGAAAGTAAGGATGTAGGATCGGCAGAAACAGATATTGTTACTAAATGGATAAAGGATAGAAATTTAGCTGGGAAAGCTGCTGTTTTCGTTTCTTATAATTCTGATTTAAGTCAAGATCAATTAAGAGAAACTTTTATTAATGAGCTAACTAAAGGCGTTTTAGTACCAACTGTTAAAGTAGTACTTTTAAATACTAAAGGTACTCCTGCGAAGGAGTGGTTTGAAAAAGCTTGGACCACTATCGCTAATAATTTAGTTAAAGATAAAGCAGATAGATATCCTATTGGTACTTTAGCTTCTCAGCATATGACAGGAATGATAGTTAATGCTATAGCTACTATAGCAGATTCTGATAAGTATAAAGGAAAACCTGGTATAAAAAATATTGCTAACGAGATAGTTAGAAGATTAGGACCAGATGGAATGCAATTGGTTCATTTCGATAAAAATAAAACCAATCTAACAGGGTACAATGAAAAAATAGTATATCCGTTTAAAGAAACAAAAAATTTAAGATTAGTAGCATTTCCTTATAATCATACCTATAAATTATTAATAGGTCTTTCTATTGCTATGAATAAAACAGCAAGTAGAGATGAATCAGGAGGATATTTTGAACCAATAGATTCTTATACAAGTTATTATGGAGAATTTCTAAATGAATTGTATAAACTACTAGATGAACATTTTCCTCATGGTATTTTTGCACACCCTGTTTATCAAGCATATGGTCAAAGAAATTCTAAAGATGATTATGTACAATTAGCTACTGAAAATTATGAGGATTTTGAAGTAACTGTATTACCCACTTTACCTGATTCTTCTATTGATTTAAGATTGATAGCGACTCAAGAAGAAGTTAAAGAACAAGTTTTAACTAAAAAAGTAGAAAATGAAACTAAATTAAGAAATCTTATTCAAGAACGTTCTTCTACTATAACAG
>Ga0316607_1000263_pt1 | contig 20756 bp, 9 predicted proteins | sample MIS2016062E_MG_FD_207674 | JGI IMG/M metagenome (GOLD analysis project Ga0316607, IMG submission 207674) | Microbial mat bacterial communities from Middle Island sinkhole, Lake Huron, Michigan, United States - MIS.2016.062E | ecosystem: Environmental > Aquatic > Freshwater > Lake > Sediment...
TTTCGAAGAGTTCGCGTTCCTGTGGTGATAGCTTGGTAGGTAAGAGAGCTTCAACACTTGCGTAGAGGTCGCCGCGTTTAGGCGCTTGAGGCATTCCCTGGCCCGCCAGCCGAAAAACTTTCCCGTTTGGAGTCCCTGCGGGGATATTCAGCGTGAGATTCTTACCATCCAGGGTTGCAATGCGAAATTCACCACCGAGGATCAGGGTATAGAGATCAACTTGGAGGCGTGTCTTGAGGTCTTGACCCGTGCGTTCAAAGCGGGCGTGGGGAAGCAAATGCACAAGCAGAATTAAGTCGCTTCGTCGCCCCGTTTGGGGGCTGACTCCGCCCTCCCCACTCAGGCGAATGCGCGTGTCGTTATCAGCACCAGGCGGGATTTTCACTTTGATGGTGCGAGGAACTCCACCCGCTGCGGGGGTGAGTTGAATCGTCCGCTGGGTTCCGCTGAAAGCCTCTTCCAGCGTCAAGTCAATGGTATATTCCACTTGTTGGTTATTCCCTCCAAAACTACTCCTCTCTGGGCCGCTGCTTTGAAACCCCCCGCCAAATAAAGATTCAAAGAAGCTGCTAAAATCACCTCCGCTCGAACTGGCGTAAGGCCCGCCCCAGGGCCCACTGCTAGACGAACCACTTGCCCCATAGCCGGGCCAACCTTGCCCAAACTGGTCGTATTTGGCCCGCTTCTCTTTATCCGACAAGACTTCGTAAGCCTCATTGATCTGCTTAAACCGAGCCTCAGCTTCCTTATTGCCCGGATTAACATCGGGGTGATATTTGCGGGCCAGCTTCCGATAAACTTTTTTAAGCTCTTGGTCGCTTACGTCGCGCTTAACCCCTAGAATCTGATAATAATCTTTAACATCCATAACGTTTCAAATGCTCAGACTTTTTGAAAAATGGCTTTAACCATTTAATTCTTAACTTTAGTTGGTTTGCCAAGTGAAGAAAACGAAAAGATTTCTTCCTAGAATAACGAAGCAGTTTTTTGCGCTACTAAAGCCTCAAAGGCGGTATCAAGCGGCAAATTCGGCTGTTGGGCGGCCTGGCGCGCTAATTGATCACACCGCTCATTTTCGGGGTGACCCGCGTGGCCTTTGACCCACACAAATTCTACTTGGTGCAATTCGCAAATTTTCAGCAACTGCGCCCAAAGGTCAGGATTAAGGGCTTTTTCCTTTGCCGACCTTCGCCAACCTTTAGCTCGCCATTTTTGCGCCCAACCCTTCATTATCGCGTCGACCAAATAGCGCGAATCAGTATAGAGCGTTACTTTACAGCTTTTTCTAAGGTCTTTCAACGCGATGATTGCGGCCATCAGTTCCATTCGATTGTTGGTGGTATGGCGAAAACCGCCTGAAAGTTCTCTCCGGTAGGGGCCAGCGCGTAAAATTATGCCATAGCCCCCAGGGCCAGGGTTACCCAGACAAGCCCCATCGGTATAAATTTGACACTCCGCTGGTTGAAGATTAGCGCTCATTTTGGCTCATTTATTAGGCTTTGAACGTAAAAGACCCTTCTTTAGGCCGCTTAGATTTAAGGCTATGATAACCTACGGAGGCATTTCACGCAAGATGAAGCTTGGGCGGAGAGGTTCTTTGCCGCAAACGCTGCGGGTTGAAGTTCTGGCGAAGGCGAGGGGTTGGCAAAGAAAGGCGCGAAGAAGCCCGACCATCATCATGAGAATCGGGCTTCTTTGCTTTAGGGTTTGCGCTAGTATGAAACCCAATTTATTTTCCATAGGAATCAACAGCTTTAGCTGTTGAGCCACGGCTAAAGCCGTGGATTCCGAGGGCCAAACCCCTGGAAGCCACGGCCCACCAGGTGAGGTTTCAGAGCCCCGAATGCCTCTTTTAGAGCCATTCGGGGCTGCTTTAGCCTAATTTACGCTGGTTTAAGTCGTATTAGGATTTAGTCAATTACCCAGGGCTAAAGCGCCTGGGCTTGCATCTCAACCCGAAGGTTGGACACCAGAGGCTGCTTGACGGCAGCCCACTTAATCTTAGTTGCGGCATTCCCATCCGCATTGCATAGGTCTAATTGTAATATCTTCAGTTCCAATTTAGTTAAGGAGCGGCATTCAGCCCAGGGCTAAAGCTCCTGGGGATCCTGCCGTAAGATTTAATGAAAGGCAGATAGAGCAGGTTAAGCTTTTGGCTTGGGGTTTCTGGCTGCTCCAGTTTGGCCTTTTGGTCTGTGTTCTGGTCAATTGTGCCATCGCTCCCCTGATCAACTCGTAAAATCAGTTGATTTAGTTGGCTATAATCCCAATAATGCGTGTCGTTGGCTGTAAAGAGCAGATTCGCAGCACTAAAGGTCTCTACCCCTGCTGCATGAACCGTTCGCACCTGCAGATCGTAAGTTTGGCTGCGATCATCTGTGGTATACAGAATCAGCTTCTTTTGCACTGCATCGACTTTGAGGGTTAGACTTTCATTCGCCGTGATGCTTAGATTCTGTACTTGGAATTGGCTACTTTGTTCTTGGTTGTCAACCACTAAAGTAATTGTAACCCGTTGAGTATGACTGGGGCGGTAGGTTAAGGCACAATCCGTAGCTGAAGTAGTGAGCAAATCCTTGCGATTGAGGTCAAGGTGGAGGCCTTCAACCGCCAAGGCACAGCCGGGCTTGAACTGCGAGACGGTGACCAAAGCAGTTGGAGTCAAGGTCGTTCCGCCCAGCGCGATCTTATAGTCGCCCGGAGGAAGGTTGTAGATAGGTTGGGCAAAACTTGGGGCACTATCGGGAAGCGTTAGCGAAGCAGCAGGGATCTGGTTTTGGTGGGGATCAAGGCAACGCCCTTGGGCATCACAAACCTGGGCTTCGCCGGGCCCACTTACCCAAACCTGGTTGGTCGCAGGCTGGGCGGCAGCTAACTTGCTGGGGCAGAGGAAAAGCGGACAGACTGGTTTTTGGCCATAGACCGAGATCGGCACAAGGCCTAGACTTTGGCTCATCGCCGTGCCACTCCAGGTTGCATTGGCCATGGCATAACTCCAAGTGTTCGCTTGGGTATCAATTACGAGATGCTTCGTCTCATTGGGATAATTGCTATCATAGACCAGAAGCCAATAAAGGCCCGCGCAGCGATCTTCAATTGCGTAGGGCAGAACGGAGTGGCCACTACTCCCGGAGCGCAGAAAGATAAGCGCGGGGTCAGTAGCTCCATTGGCCAGGGCGGTTTGCACTTGCGAGAGGACTTGGGCGGGGGACAGTAAAACAGTCTGATTCTTATAGCTTGCGACGGGGTCTAAAACTTGCAAGGCAAAGTAGGAACCGAGATGATAGCGCAACTTAGCCAACAAACTAGGATCAGGGAGGTCGTGAGCAGTTGTGGCTGCCGGGAGGAAAGTAGCGATGGAGTCGTAGCCTTTGAAGAAGCGCAAGGCCGTAACGGCCATCGAGTCACAGCGCCCTGTTTTGGCAAGGAGGCTGTTGACGACCTTCAGATTCCACAGCAAGGCGGTTTGTTTGGTTTCACACTTCCCATTCACAATGGCCTGGCAGACCACATCTTGCCCAAACCATTGGATCATCTGATCGAGGGTAAAGTCAGGGTCAGTGCTATTGACAACACCAGTGTAGTTCTGAAAGGCATAACCGTTGGAATTGGGGCGAAAGCCTAAATCAACCACTGTTTTCCCAGGTACGCAAGCTATGGGCGACGGGGTCTTCGTGAAAGTTGCTAGTGGCGTATTCGTAAAGGTTGGCGACGGCAGCGGAGTCTTTGTAAAGGTTGGCGACGGCGACGGTGTATCTGTAAAGGTTGGCGACGGCAGCGGGGTCTTTGTAAAGGTTGGCGACGGCAGCGGGGTCTCCGTAAAGGTCGGCGACGGCAGCGGGGTCTCCGTGAAGGTCGGCGACGGGGTCTCCGTGAAGGTCGGCGACGGGGTCTCCGTGAAGGTCGGCGACGGGGTCTCCGTATAGGTTGAAAGTGGTGGCTCAGTTGAGCAAGCGAAGGAAGCCATTGCTCCCAGTAATAGCATTGAGTCGCCTGCCCCGTCAACATTCATCTGCGGCCCTAAGTTCTGGGGCGAATTTAGCGCGATCTGAATCTGGGTTGTGCCAGGAGGTACGGCGGACAGCGTCAAGGTTTCGATGTTGATCTGTTGCATCGTTGCATCGGGATTGGTAATCGTTTTGCTGGCCGTGATGCCTCCAGCCGCCGCATTGACAACGGCAATCCGCCGATCAATTGCGGTCTGCTTATCTTTGTCCATGACCACAACTTTTACCGTGATCTCCTGCGGAGCGGTCAAAGGGCTGGGCAAGGTCAAAGCTAGGGTGGCGGGGCCTACAAGTTTGTAGCCACTACTCCCATCGCCACCCCAAGCATATTGAAAGGTGATTGCCCCAACGCTGGTCAAGAGGAGGTCCGAAGGGGTAGCATAGTAGGCGACTAAACCTTCAGCTGTAGCTTTTGTAAGGTCAGCCTCTTGCAGATTGACCTTGACTTCCCCAGGTTGGCCTTGCACTTCAAAGGTATAGGCCATCATACCTGGGGGTGAAATACTGGGAAGTTTATTGAGCAGACGGGTTGGGGTTATGATGGTTAGTTGCTCATTGGCGAATTGAACAGCGACGGTTCTTGGCGGTTGCTTATAAAAACCAACGCCACCAAGTTGGAGGGTAGCCCAGGTTGTGTTGGGGGGAAGTGAAAGGCTTTGTTGCGTGAGGCCTTTCATTCCCTTGCCAAGAACTTCAACCTTTGTGGCTTGACATTGATTGGCCCAAGCAACTCTGGGGGTGCTTGGGGAAACTCCCTGCGCTTGCACCCGCGCTTGGGGGTTTGGGAGGCTTAGAAGAAGATAAAGCCCCACAAAGAGAAATAAAGGCAGCTTCCGTTTCATTTTGTTTCCTGCTACTTTCTAGGTCTTCAAAAGTAGGCACTCTTGAGAAATTCCTGTTTTAGCTTGCCTCCCCAGTGGAGGCAGCTTTTCCGTCCCGACGTAGTTTCTGCTAACCAAACCGCAAACTGGTAAACCATATTAAGTCAACACCTGTTGGCTCAACTCAAAACTGTCCTTTTGTTCTACCACCTTTTTTGGGGTTCATTGTGCCTGCCTTTGCTCAACGAGGAATTCAAATCCAAAGGAAAATCAAGCTTCTGCTTAACCTTAAATTTTACTACAATTAGGTAATCGTGTCAAGTGTTAGAAGCACAAAAAGGGGGAATTCAATCGGCGAGACAGGGAAAATAGGAGCTTAGTACGGGCTAAAGAGGCTGTTTCACTTGGTAAACTTGGGAGCAATTTAGGTAAGCCTGGAAGACCTCCCAAGTCTCGAAGACCTGGGAGGTCTTGGAGCAAGATCAAACCATGGGGAAGAAGAAAGCGACCTTTGCGGGCTACCGCAAAGGTCTTTGTCTTTTGGTCGCTTAGGAATGTTTACCGCATGATGAGAGGGAGATAGACTTGCCAGCCCGCAGGCGCAACTTTTTCCTGAGCCTGCACAATAGTTTTGCCAACTAGCTGGGCAGGCGGGTTCTCTGCGATGATGGTCTGCATTGCCTGTTGCAAAGTAGGACTGCCTTTCGCAGCGAGGTCTTGTAGAAAGGAATCCATTGAATTGGCTAAGTCTGCCGTAATCAGCGCATTTGCCCCCTGCTCTGTCGTTAAGGCTTGCAAGGTGGGTTGCCAGAGCGTCAAGGTCTGAAGGGCTTTAGTCCGTAATGCGGCATCGGTGGTCATAAGTTTGATGACCTCTGCACCATGCTGCTCATAAATTGCAATATACTTCTGGCCTGCTGTCCCTTTACTTAGAATGTCCCGTACCTGGTAGAAGGTGTTAATGTCCAGGGTTGGGCTTTGGGCTAACGTAGCCGCGATACTACTGTGGCAGTTTCCTGTAAGCCATTCTAAGGGACACGAACAATTGCTGGGAGCAGGCGAAGGCGTAAGGGTTGGCGTAGCAGTGCGAGTCGGAGAAGCGGTGCTTTTCGCCGTCGCGGTTAGCAAAGCAGTGGCGGTTGGGGTCACGCTACTGGTCGCGGTGGGCGAAGGAGTATCGCTATAGAACCTGTAGGGTAAGGGTAAAAGTAAGAGAAATTAAGCCCAGACGAAATTGATGTCCATGAATTGGTTGTGGGGTTATAGCGTTTATAGTGAGCCGTTTTGGTAGCGGTGGGGCTGCTGGAGCCGCTGATTCCGCTGAGTCCGTTGCTAAAGTTAGCACTGATCAAATCTTGCCCTGTCCAGATAGTCGTCCTGGGATCTAGTGGTGCGTTGGTTGTCGACATCGCTGTCCAGGTGTCTGTTGCTGGGTTATAGCGGCCCCCACCGCTATAACCCCAAAAAATCATTTCCTGTCCTGTCCACGCAGCATAACCCCACATATTGATTCCTATGCGGTTTTTAAAACCCTAAAGGTCTGAAACGATTGCCCTATCATAATGTGTGGTAGATTACATGGGCTGCAAGACCTTAATAGCATGTGAGAAATAGACAGGCAAGCTGCCTATCCTCCACCATCTGTGGGCGGGAAGCGACAGGCAAGATGCCTGTCTACACCCTACGCCATTAGAAGGCTTTTTGAGTAAGCTTGGGAGACCTCCCAGGTCTCCGAGACCTGGGAATTTTGGGAGCTAAACAGGAAAAGGCGATGGAAGAAAGCGACCTTCGCGGTTTTGTAAACCGTGAAGGTCGCCACAAGGGTAAGCCAGGCCGCTTGCCTAGCCCGCAGGCTAGAGAGCTTCTGCTACATTTAGCCCTAGCGCACGATAAGGGGCAACATAACAAGGAGGCTCCCATTTTGAAGCGTCCCTTTGGGGGGGTTTACCGCAACGTTCCCTGCATTATCCATTACCTCAAAGAAGGCTGAAAGCTGCTGCCCTGTGGGGACAACTACCTCAGCCTGGTAGAGATTTTCCCCTAGATCATTTAACGGGATGCGTTGCCAATTAAGGTCATCAACCGTATAGGTTACACTAACCTCACGGATGCCTAAGCCACTTTTATCGACCACGGCCCGACTGAGGAGAACCGGATTGGAAAGTTGCGCCGGAGCGGCTTGAAGGAGCGCTGCACTTTGGCGACGACTCCCGCTCTTCGCGGAGCCCGGCCGACTGCGCCGGGGTAAAGCTTCGGGCGCGGCGGTTAGGGGGTCCAGGTAGATGATCTCTAGCACCAGCTGGGAGAAGCGCCGGAGAAGCCCCGTCTGGTTATTGAGCGCCTTAAACTGGGCTGGGCTTACCAACAAGGTATCCCGGATCAGCTTCGTTTCCCCACTCATTGTCGTTGTGCGTTGGAAGGAAAAGGGAAGATCAGGCAACCAAGCGCCTTGAAACAAAAGGAGGGGGTCTTGTTGTAAGTAAACCTGCTGCGTAAGGGCACTCGTGACCTGGGGGTTGAAGTTGGGAAGGGTGGGCAAAGCCTTCGCGCTCCGGAAGCGCACTCCTCTTGGTTCGGGGGGCGCTTGGTTCTTCCCTAGAGGGTTAGGTTGCAAAGTAATGTCGTAAGTCAAAACTGGGAGGATGGGTCGGCCAGGAGCCATTTGATCAAGCCCCGTGAGTGAAACTGGTTGCGAGGCGAAGTTGTCAAGCAGCTTACTTGTGACCCCAAGCGACATACTTCCATTAACATCGGCCTGCCCTTGCGTGAAGGTATTAGTCAGCGTGATGACTCGGGTAAAGAGACCATCTTGGATCTCCAGCGCCGAGGGAAGCGTTTGGGGAAGGGGGTCGAAGGTCCCGCCATTCGTGGGCGGAGTTGGGTTGGGAACTTTCACCCGAATGAAAGGTAGCCCATAGAAGGTGAGGCCCAAGATAACCTTCTCATCATAGATGCTGAAACCTCCAGGCCCGTTAGTTTGCAAGTAAAGCCGCTTTGCTCGGGCCAGGGAATCCCCGATGGAGGCCCCGATGTAGTTCCCTTGCCCATCTTTAATCGCCAGCCCAAGTTGCTGCGTGAAGAGTAGGGCCAACCGTTCACTATAGCCGACCAACTTATCCTCGCCATAGGAAAAGCTACTACTCCCTAACCAATTGCCGCCCTGTTTGAGAATTGCGCTCGGGAAATCCGCTTGAAAGGAAGCTTTGTCACTAGGGAAAGCCAGATCTGAAGCACTGAGGCCCGCATGACAACCTATCGAGTAGAGTAAGGAAGCCGAAGTTCCATTTTTGAAGTAGGGGGAAGTCTCATTCCCCTCCTTAACGGTTGGCGCAAGAAGGCTGGTCGCCGCGAAGGTGTTTGAGGTTAGGTCTGCGGGGTCTAGCTCATTATGACTGAAGTGGCCATTCAACGAAACAAAGTGGTAAGGGGTATTGAGGTTACTGTAGGAAGCCTTCAGCTGCCCCAATTGGTTATTAAACCAAGTCTTAGTCAATTGATCTAAGGTCCAACTGTCCCCAATCAAGCTCTTCTCAACGCGATAGGTTGTGCCAAGGTTGCCATCAACCTTAAAGCCGTAGTTTTGCAACTGGGTAACAATTCCTTCGGCTGCGTCCTTCACAAAGCTATAGCCCGTAACCATTGCGGCTCCCGCATGGCCAGCTTCCTGCCTATCCGCTTGGACAACGTAACTCTCTTGGCTAGAATAAGCGGTGAGGTAACGGACCATATCGGCGGGCCGTTCTACCAGTCGCCCAATCCCCAGATCAGGTACGTAGAGGGATCGCCCGCGCCAAAGGGTTGGTTGGCGGTCGGCGTAGAAGTTGTCCGTTTGAATATAACCGGCTTGCAAAGCTCCCGCAAGGGGCGAATTAGGGAGCAAGGAAGCTTGGTCGGCAGCCAAACTTGTAAAGTAATCCCGCTCATTAGAGACCATCGTTTCGTCAGGCACACGATAGAAGGGGATAATATCATCGCCCCCAACGAGAACAAGGTTATTCACCGCGGGGTAATAATTTTGGAGGAGTTGGTCGAGAAGATACCAGATTTGCTGGGCCACGGCATTGGCATTCAGAGGACTCGCCGGTGCAGCATCCCATTGGCTATACAAAGCCGTAAGTTTCGCGGCATCAGCGGGCAAAATTTGGGGCCCGCTTAGGTCCAGGGCCAATCCTTGGCTGGCCGTAAGCAGACCGCTCCCTTGCTGGAGCAGGGTGGTTAGTTGCCCAATTTCAGCAGCTTCGGTTGGGTACTTCGCAAGCAAACGGGCTTTGTGATAGAAGAAGAGCGTCTTAACCGGAGGATAGGGTTGCGGAAGATCTTTGTTTGGTAACGCAAGCCCCCCAAGCGCAGAAGGTTCAAGCGCCGCCTCCTCAAGCGTGCCCCCTTCCAAGTGAAGATCTAACTCATAAGGTTTGGTAGCTTCACTATCCCCATCGGCACTATAGACCAAGATATAGTAGCGGCCACTAGTTGGTAAGGTAGCTTCAATCTTCTCTGTATCGGTCAGATCATTCGTTGAGAGCGCGATGATCCGATTAAGGATATTAAAACTGGCATATAAGTTTACCCGGTCATCAGCATCGAGACTGGTTGCCGAACGTACTTGCCCCAGAAGATCAACATCAACCCCATCCGTAAGGTTGCTGAAATCTATACTATCACTAATGGTTTTAGAATTAAAAGGGTCAGCGACTAACGCCAAATCATAATCCGCAGGGAGGTCTGAGAGTTCAATCTCAACCTTAGAGTAAGGTCGCGCTAGGAAAACAAACCAATCAGCATCAGCTTGGGGGGTGATAAGACCCTTGGCTTCAGCATGACCTTCCCGACTAAAGTGCAAGTGATTAGCCTCCTCTGGCAAATTGTTGTCCTCAACCTCCCTTGGTTTAGTCTCTGCTAAGGTCGTGATATTGAAAGCAGCACTTTCTGCACTGGGCAAGCCTGGCGCAGTAGCAAGGAGTTGATAACCTCCTGGCTCAGAGATGGTTAAATCAGAGAAGGTTGCTTGACCTTGACTCAATTTGACACTGGAAGGACCTTTCAAAAGCGCGGTTTCAGCGCCAAGGACTTTCTTCAGCGCAAGGGTCACGGGGCTATTGAAAACCCCTACATTGCCCAAATTATCCACGGCAGCTACTCGCGGAGATTGAGGAAAGGTTGTTTCAGTAAGGGTATCCCCAGGCTGGCGGTTAAAGAGCAACCGGGTGGCCAGGCCCGCTTCGTAGGCCCCAAGATCGCAAGCAGCTCCTTGGCGTGGGAAGCCCCTTTGGTCGGTGGAGGGACAAGCATTGTTGTTTCCCGCATCAAGGGCGGTACTTCCAGGGAGGAGACCTTGCGTGAGGGTCGAGCCACCATTATTTTGCAAGGGGCCTAAGAAGGGGTTGAGCGGATTATTTGAAAGCCCTTCCTGGTCGCCTGAGGTCCGGAAGAAGTTGCAACCCGCTTGATTGATCCCAACCAAGTTGTAGCCCTCAGAAGTAAGAGCGCCAAAGCAGTCGGGATCTAAACTTCCCTCACTTGTGTTCGCCGCTATGATTGTATTTTGCAGAAGAAGCGTACTTCCTGTTTCATTTAAGACCCCCCCGCCACCAATTTTAGCAGTATTGTCGCTAATGGTTACATTTAACAACTTCACTTGGCCCAGGTTATTCTTTAACCCACCACCATAACCTCCCGTAGCGCTATTCCCGCTCACCGTTGTATTACTTAGCGTTGCTATCCCGCGATCATTGAGAAAACCGCCTCCGTGTCCTGCGGCCTTATTCTGCGAGAAAGTGCTACGGTTTGACGTTACCTTCCCCCCTTCAGTGTTTACCAATCCGCCACCATCAGTCTTGGAACTATTCCCGTTGACCATACTGTCTGTAAGTTGCAAGATACCACCATTGACAATGCCCCCCCCTTCAGCAGAAGCTGTATTCCCGCTCAGGATACTTCGGGTTAAAATAACCGTTCCCGTAAGCACATTATCGGCACTTAACCCACTAAGCGTACTCTCAAAACTCCCAATGGCATTCGTAATTCCCCCCCCCGTTCCCGCTGAAGCTTGATTGTTGCGGAGGGTGCTATCCGTAAGGTCGGCTTGGCCACCCGCATTGAAAAGTCCCCCCCCACTACCTCCGGCCTGATTGTTGTCAAGGGTGCTATTGAGAAGGGTCAAGGTACTGGAGATATTCGCTATTCCACCGCCTAACTCGGCCCCATTATTGCTAACGACACTTTCAGAGAAGGTCAGCGTGCCTTGAAGCAACCACTCGGTGTTAAAATTATTTATGATTCCGCCGCCAATGCTACCAGCTTTATTCCCCTGGATGCTACTTTGCTCTACGGTAACTGTTCCTCCATTATTTCGGATCGCTCCCCCACTCGTTCCGGCACTATTCTTCTGCAAAGTAGTCTTGCGTAAGGTAAGATTTCCCGTATTGATAATTGCTCCTCCATCATCAGCTGCCGTATTCTCACTGAAGGTACTGTTTTCGATCCGTAAAAGACCTTCATTCTGAATACTTCCTCCGCTCCCTGTTGCTTGGTTCTTGCTAAAGGTACAATTATTCAACGTTGAGAAACCACGGGCACTATTGACTCCACCCTCATTTGGACCATTGTATAATCCCCCGCCATCTTCCCCAAGGTTTTCCTGAAGGACACTGCTAGTCAAGGTCAAATGACCAAGGTTATAAATCCCGCCCCCCTGGGTGGCACTTTGGCCCTTCTGAATGGTGACCCCAAAGATCTTGACGGTCACATCTTGCGAAATGCTGATGACGGTACTTACACTTGCCCCATCCAGAAAGGTCTTATCTATCCCTTGCCCAACTAGGTTTAGGCTTCGCGTAAGAACGAGACTTTCCTGATAAGTTCCAGGAAGAATGGAAATCGTTTCGCTATCTCTGGCTTTTGAGATGGCGGCCCCTATCGTTTTGCAAGCTGCCGTTTCCGAACGACAAGGATTACTATCCTTGCCATTTTGGGCAACGTAGAGCGAAGGCAGAGGGATAACAGTTGCAGTAGCTTGCCCAGGAGGAGGAGTTGCGGTGTTAGGGGGCGTGTTCGTAGGAGTAGTGCTAGGGGAGGGCGAACTACCAGGGAAGTAGATGTTAGTGGGCGTAGGCGTAGGGGTGAGAGTCACTGTTGCGGTGACTTGCATAAGGACAGGAAACACCGTCGGTATTGGAGTCTCAGTGTTCGTGGAAACGGCCCCCAAAAGGGAAGCTGGTTTGGAAGCTTCGCGGGCAAGGCCAAACCTAGTATGATCCGCTTGCGTTTGAGGGGTAGAAGTAAGGAGAAGGAGACTACTTCCCGCAATTATCAGAATAAGCCAGATTCCCTTTATAGTTTGCGCTAAACTATTCTTCGAGCCATTATTGGTCTGCATGGTACAAATCTCTCCATCTAAACAATCTAAGCTGCTACTTTGGCAAAGTAGCGCAAGTTGGTAAATAAGGTTCCTTAGCCAAGTATTGGTTCCATTCGGCAGCCGTTAAGTTGCGATTCGCTAATTTGCAAGCTGCTTGCTTCCACGCTTCCAAGTCAACATCCCAGAGGATAACGGTCTGGTCGGCTCCGCCTGAAGCGATTATCTTCCCATCGGGATGGTAAGCTACGCTGGAAATCGCATCCGTATGCCCCCGAATCGCCCCACCGATCATCTGCTGCGTCGAGACATCCCAAAGAAGAAGGGTCTTATCATTACTTCCTGAAGCAAGGGTCTGTCCATCGGGGCTAAAGGACAGACTCGTTACGGTGTCCATGTGCCCTCGTAAGGGAAGGTTTTGCATCTGAAGGGAAGCTCTCTTCCAAAGGATGATCTGAGTATCTGCGCCCCCCGAAGCAAGGGTCTGCCCGTCAGGACTGAAAGCTACCGCATAGACCTTATCGCTATGCCCTTCCAAAGGGGAACCGATCTCCTGGCGCGTGGTCACGTCCCAGAGCCGCACCGTATTATCCGCGCTCCCTGAAACAAGGATCTGACCGTCGGGGCTAAAAGCTACACTATAGACCTCATCTGTATGCCCTTTGAGCGCACTTCCAAGTGGTTTTTGGGTGGCTACTTCCCAGAAGCGAATTGTTTGATCAAAACTCCCTGAAGCAAGGGTTTGACCGTCGGGGCTGAAAGCGACGCTAAAAACCGCTGCGGTATGCCCTTTGAGCGGTTTGCCAATGAGCTTTTGCGTGGCCACGTCCCAGAAAGTAATGGTCGCATCCTCATTGCCCACCGCAAGAAGCTTCCCATCGGGGCTAAAAGCCACGCTCGCAAGGTAGCCGTGCCCCCCTTTGAGCGGTTTGCCAACCTGCTGCTGCTTCACCGTATCCCACAGAATGAGCGTTTGGTCATCGCTGGCCGAAGCGAGAAGGTTGCCCGCAGGACTAAAGGTTACGCTATTGACCAACGCTTTATGGCCTTCGAGTGTTTTTCCCAACCGTTGTTGGGCCCCAATATCCCACAGAATAAGCGAATTGTCGTCGGCGATGGAAGCAATAGTTTGATTATCAGCATTGAAAACGACATTGAAAACTTGCTGATTATGCCCTGTGAATGGTGGCGCGACTCTTTTAAGCGTTTCAACATCCCAAAGGAGCAAGGTTTTATCAGCACTCGCCGAAATCAGCAATTTGCTATCGGGGCTAAAGGCCAGATCATAGACCGTACTTGTATGGCCAACTAGAGGCTGGCCCACAATTTGTTGTTTGGCTACATCCCAAAGCGTTACATTGGTATCTTCGCCCCCGACGGCCAGATACTTCCCATCGGGGCTAAAGGTTACGCTGCGGAGAAAACCTGCTTGGGGAAGCGGTTTGCCCAAAGGCTTTCGTTTTGCCACATCCCAGAAGATCAGCGTTTTGTCCCTACTCCCTGAAGCTAATAACTTTCCATCGGGGCTGAAAGCGATGCTCCAAATAGTATCTGTATGCTCAGTCAAGGGCGAATCAAGCATTTTGCCCGTTTTGACATCCCAGAGAATAAGCGTTTGGTCTACACTGCCCGAGGCTAAAGTTTTCCCATCAGGACTGAAAGCCAATGTTTGCACCGGCCCCTTATGCTCTTTGAGCGTTTGAAGCACTTTCCCTGACTTGACATCCCAGATATTGATCGTTTGATCTTCACTGCCCGAAGCCAAAAGTTTCCCATTAGGGCTAAAAGCAAGACTCAAAATCACCTTTTCATGCCCTTTGAACGGTGAGCCTCGCAACTGCTGCGTCGCCAGATCCCAAAGAAAAATCATCCCTTCCGTACAATTGCGATAGATTTGCTGGCCTTTGAAAGCTCCGCAACCACCCGTTGCCAACGTTTTGCCATCGGGACTGGCCGCTAACGTATACATTTGGGCGGGAAGCCTTAAATAAGTGCGGAGATTGGGGCTGGCATTAAGGGCCTTTAGCAGACCACCTCGCGTTTCAAGAGTATCTTCGACACGATTGGCTTCCAGACTCAGCAATAAGGCAAGGTCAAGCGGGCCTTGATTGAAGAAATTACTTTGCGCGACCAAGCGCCGCGAATCAGCTAACCTTTCTTGGGCAAGGGCCGTGTTCCGCTGCATAAAGGCCACAAAGGCCGCGATAACCACCAAAACCAAAGCTCCACTGATATACCAAGCGCGACGGTGCATATCCTTGGCAAATTTGGTCTGCGCTTCGGCGCGACAGGTTTCGGCTTCGGCTAAGGCTTGCGCTTGCGCCAACTCGCGGCGCTGCTGGGCTTCCTTCTCAGCTAATTCGCGCTCCTGCTGCGCCACCCCTTCCTCAATAAAGAAGCATTCCGCCTGGCTGAGTTGCGGTTCCCGCTGCGCCAACCAATTTTGCGCTTCCGCCAGCGGCGCACCCCGTAACAACGTACCCGTATCTCGATCTGTGATGACCCACTGATTCAACTCTAGCCGCAACCGTTCCTGCCACGCCCGAAAAGCCCGATCCGCATTCATCCATTCCCGCAAGGGCCACCACGAACGCAACAAAGCTTCGTGAACAACATCAACCGTTTCCTCCCCCGTCGCGTCAAGGTCGACCACGACCAGCCGCGTTTGAGCCAACTTCTGCGCTAAGGCCCAATCTGCTTCGCCCAATTCTTCACGCTTCGCCACACGCCGCGTATCTTCAGTCCCTTGCCCAGGCTGAACTAATTGAATAAAGACCTTGCGGGCCTGCTCTTGCTCACTTTCGTTGAGCTGATCATAGACATCATCGGCATAACGCGCCAAGGACCCTTCAACGCGCCCAAGCACTTCATACGCCTGATGCGTGAGCAGATTTTTTTCCTGCTGTTCCCACAAAAGCGTCAAAGCAAATTCCAAAAGCGGCAGATTCCCTGGCTCCTCGCCAACATCATCCAAAATTCGGGCAATCAAACCTGGCTCAAAAGCAACGCCCAATTTTTGAGCGGGGCCCTCGATGGCCTGGGCCAATTCTTCTCGCGTCATCGGCCCCAAAAGCAACATTGCTTCGCGCAACGCCGTTGCCAATGTCCGATGCGTCATCATTAGCCCTAAAAAGTCTGCCCGCAACGTCGCCAGCAAAGTCAAGGGCGAAAGCTGACCTTGGGTTGAAGCCGTCGCATCCAAAAGTAGGTTTATAAAGCGTTGCCGTACATCCACATCTTTACAGAGCGTATGGAGTTCTTCAAACTGGTCAATGACCAGCAACAACCGCCCAAAGCCAGGCTTAGTTTGCAAAATCTGCTTCACAAGGTTCGTTAAATTGGTTTTCCCCACCGTCAATTCAGCCGTCAAGCGGTGAACGGCAACCGTATGATCCGCAGCGTTCAGGTTTGGCTCAAGCAAAGGCAAAAGCGCCGCCGCCAAGCTGTGGAAGGGATTAGCTCCAGGCCGCAAGTTGGCAATAAACCAGGCAGTTCCTTGCTTCTGACGGAGGTTTTCGGCCTGGCGCAGATGCGGAATCAAGCCCGCCAGCGCAACTGACGATTTCCCGCTCCCAGAGGGCCCCGTGAGCGCAATAAAGGAACGCCGCTCAATCGCTTGCGCCAACCGATCTATCACCTCGTCGCGCCCAAAAAAGAAGGCTGCATCAGCTTCTTGGAACGCAAACAAGCCTCGATAAGGGCAAGAAGGCAGCGCAATTGTTGCTTGAGCATCAGTTGCAGCTTCATTGCTAAAAACAACCGTCGCTTTAGTTTGAAAAGAAGAAAGAGCGGTCTTGACTTTTATCTCTTCCGTGGTAGTTCCTAGAGCTTGATTCAAGTCTTTTGAAAGCTCAAGCGCAGAATCATAGCGTTGAACGGGGTCTTTCTGCGTGGCTTTCAGAATAATCTCTTCAATTGCTGAGGGTAAAGCAGGATTAAGCTTGGTCGGCGAGGGAAAAGGCGCAATTAGATGTTGCTGAATGATGCCATACGGATTAGCGGCAGTAAAGGGCAATTGTCCCGTGACCAGTTCAAAGAGAATTATGCCTAAAGTATAGATGTCGCTGCGGGGGTCAACAGCTGCGCCACGGCCCTGTTCGGGTGACATGTAGGATGGTGTGCCAACAATCAGCCCAGGAGTTGCAAGCGTCGTGGAAGTTGATAAGTAAGCAACGCCAAAATCAGTGAGGACTACTTGCCCTTCGGCGGTAAACATTACGTTTGCAGGTTTGAGATCACGGTGAATCACGCCTCGGCTATGGGCATAAGCGACAGCAGCGGTTAAGGCATCGAAGATACGGACAACTTCCGCCAATGTAAGAAGCTGCCCCTCTTTTTTGCGCTTTTGCAATTCCTCATTTAGCGCTTTCCCCGCAATAAATTCCATTACCAGATAGCGCATGTCGCTGGCAATATCAAAGTCGTAAACTTGAACAATGTTAGGATGCCGCAGTCGCGCCACAGTCATCGCTTCATGTTCAAACCAAGTGATTAAATCAGGGCGTTCGGCGATGTGGCCGAGCATCACTTTGACCGCCACATCGCGGTCTAATTTGAGATGGTGCGCTTTGTAAACTTCAGCCATCCCGCCGCGCCCCAGCAGATTTTGCAGTTGGTATCTGCCGATAGTTGTGCCAAGAAGATTGCTCATATTCACTTTGCTTTCATAGCTCAAAAGGCCGCTAAACCTAGCATGAATCAATTATACAGAATTTCCACAAATTTGCGAATATATCCTTTTTCCTATCTTGCTTTAGTAGGCTAGAAAGCGGGGGCTAATTCTTTTGAATTAGGCTAAATTGGGCCAGAGGTAGGTTTTCTGATAAACCAAATTCTCCCTTGCTTTTGAGGCGTTAGCAAAAATTCCCTTAGTACGCTATAATTGAGAAAATGCTTTTGGCTGAAAAACAGAGTAAGTTTAGTTTATGTCATTTTGTGTCTCTGCGCCCTATCGCCCAACGGGAGATCAACCCACCGCCATTGCTCAATTGGTCGCTGGGTTAAAAGCTGGTCATCAGCACCAAACGTTGTTGGGAGCTACAGCTACAGGCAAAACGGCGGTAATGGCTTGGATTGTTGAGCAAGTCGAGCGCCCAACCCTTGTTATCGCACATAACAAAACGTTGGTTTCGCAGCTTTGGGCCGAATTTAGAGATTTTTTGCCCGAAGCCGCCGTCGAAATGTTCATTTCCTACTACGACGATTATACTCCCGAAGCTTATGTGCCCAGCAAAGACCTTTACATTGCGAAAGAAGCCTCGATCAATGCTGAAATAGACCGTTTGCGCCATGCTGCCACCCAAGCGCTGCTTTCGCGCCGCGATGTTTTGATTGTAGCTTCAGTTTCGGCCATTTACGGCTTAGGTTCGCCCCACGATTATGGACAGATCACGGTTCAATTGACTTTAGGTGAGCGCCGAAAGCGCGAGAAATTGATTCGCCATTTGTTAGATTTGCAATTTGATCGTAATGATCAGGCATTTAAGCGCGGAACTTTTCGCGTGCGGGGGGATTCGCTCGATATAATCCCTGCCAATAGCGAGACTGCTTTTCGCATTATCTTTTGGGGCGATGAGCTTGAGCAAATTATGGAGATTGACCCTTTGACAGGCGAGCTTCTCCAAAAGCATTCTAGCCTAACGATCTATCCTGCGAAACATTTTGTCCCCACGAAAGAGAAGCTTTTAGCGGCCATCGAGGATGTTGAAGCGGAATTGGGTTTGCAACTTCAGGCGCTTGAAGCCCAGGGGAAAAATCTGGAGGCGGCGCGCCTCAAGCAGCGCACGACTTATGACCTTGAGATGCTGCGCGAATTGGGCTATTGCACGGGCATTGAGAATTATTCCCGCCATTTGGATCGCCGTGCTGCTCAACAGACTCCCTGGACGCTTCTTGACTATTTTCCCGATGATTTTCTGCTTTTCATAGATGAAAGTCATATTACGCTGCCGCAAGTGCGCGGGATGTTTCATGGTGACCGTTCTCGCAAAGAAAATCTCGTCAACTATGGTTTTCGGCTGCCTTCGGCGCTGGACAATCGCCCTTTGAATTTTGCTGAATTTGAACAACGCAGCTTTCAAGCGATCTATGTTTCGGCGACTCCTGGCCCTTACGAGCGCGAAAAAAGTGCCCAAATCGTGGAGCAGATCATTCGGCCAACAGGTTTGATTGATCCCCTGATCACGGTGCGGCCTACAAAAGGTCAAGTTGATGATCTAATCGCTGAAATTCGGCGGCGCGTAGCCAAACAGCAACGAGTCTTAGTGACGACTCTTACGAAGCGAATGGCTGAAGACCTGGCAGATTACTTGTTAGAAGCAGGAATTCGCACCCACTATTTACACGCTGATATAGAAACATTGGAGCGGGTTGAGATTTTGCGCGATCTGCGGTTGGGAGTGTATGATGTTGTGGTCGGCATCAATTTGCTCCGCGAGGGGCTAGATTTGCCCGAAGTCTCTTTAGTGGCCATTTTGGATGCGGACAAAGAAGGCTATTTGCGTTCCGAATCCGCACTGATTCAAATGGTTGGGCGAGCCGCCCGTCACTTAGAGGGCGAAGTCTACATGTATGCCGATAAAATCACGAATTCAATGGCGGGCGCGATCCGTGAAACGCAGCGGCGACGCGAATTGCAGTTGGCTTACAATCAGGAACACAAGATCACACCTGTGGGAATTATCAAGCAAGTGCGCGATTTGACAGACCGCCTGCGGCAGCAAACTCCAAGCAAAACCAAAACTGCAACGTCTTCCGCCGAAGCCAGGGAGCCGCAAAATTTGCCAAAGGTGGAACTCCAGCGGTTGATCTTGGATTTGGAAAAGCAGATGAAAAAAGCTTCACGGAATCTAGCTTTTGAGCAGGCCGCTGCGTTGCGCGACCAAATTGTTGCGTTGCGCCGTACTTTGGCCTTGGAAATTTGAGGAATAGAAAGAAAGTGCAGGCCCGTCATGACGGTTCAAGTTTGGGTGGGTGAAAAGCCCGAAAGTGCAAATGAGCGGCGGGCAATTATGCTCCTGGCTGAGGGCCTGGAGCGCCTGGATAATCTCTATCTTCTGCTGGCCAATTTTAGCGTCGGTGGGCGCACGATAGACCTGGTTGTGATTAAGCAAGACGCGATTTTTATCACCGAGCTAAAACATTGTAACGGGAAAGTTTTTGGGGGCGTGAATGGCCCCTGGTTTGTCGAAAGCGGGAATGGGGTGCAAAAGGCCCTGAATGCGGGCCGCAAGAATCCTTATAATCAGGTCATTTCCTACTATTACGGCTTGACTAATTTTCTGCACTCCCAGCGCAATCAGATTTTGACTTCGGCCAGAGTCAAAGAGATCAATTTTCGTGCTTGTCGCCGCGTAATCGTTATTGCGCCGTGTATTCAAGAAGGTTCAAAGCTGGAACTCGATTGGAAAGTCGAGGCCAAAGGGCTGGATCAACTTCCCGCTTTTCTGTTGATGGAGCGCTCGGCAGAGATCAATTTGACTGAAACAGAGATGCTGGCGATTCCCAAATTGCTCGGCTGCACGCGCTGGAAAGAAGTGGAAGAATTAGCTGTTGGGCCTTCGGTAAGCGCAGGCTCTGCTCCAGAAACCGTTGAGATTGCCAAAGAAGCGGTTGAGATTGAAGCGGTAAACAGCCCTTTGCCATCGCCAGCGCAGCTTCGCCAACCAAAACCAATTTGGGCTAAGTTCAGGCACATCGTAGCAACGGGCATCCTGCCTGTTGTTTTGGGTGTAAAGGGCAGCTTATCTGTTATCTCAGGCCGCTTGCTGCTGGGCGCAGCCGTAGTTACGTTAGGGATTTTAGCTGCTTTTCTGCTCATTCCGTCCTTTGCGCCTCCCAACTTAGCCGAAAAACCCCAATTTGAAGCGGTTAATCGCCCCGCAGGTGGAGTTCTTCTGGACGAAGTTAGCCCAAATAATGCAGGATGTGTCTGGGCAGGGTTCCAGCCCGTTGGGAAGCGTTGGGACAATACCGCCCGTACCTGGATCAGCGTTGGGGTGAATGGCACAGGAGCCGATTTAATCCCCGATCTGGTCGTTACCTTAGAACAGGTATTTTATTGCGGCAAGCAGATTACGCTTACCTGGAGCCTCCAGAACAAAAGCAAAGCTCCCGTGCGCTTTCCCTTGCAACAAGAAAATGTGCAGATCAATGATCCGCTGGGCAACGCCTATCTCATTAATGATAGCCTTTCCCAACCCAGCGTCTTACTGGTTGAGGCGGGCAAACAAGCTCACGGTGTAGTTGTTGTGCCGTGGCCAGTGCGCCAAAATGCACCGTCGCTCCTCGTGCGGCTGAAAAATGAGCCGTTTGGCGAAGCGAGTTGGCTCGTTGCACTTGAGGGCAATTAAATAGGTAAGTTTGTCAAACCCCAGCGCAAACGGGGCAAACCCTTTTGGGCTTGCCCCGCTTTTTTTTGCTCAGAATCTGGCTGCAAAATGAACTGGCTTAAATCTGCTATAATCTGGGCCCAGTTACCGTACTTTTAAGGCCTTTGGCTTGCCACAGCTTCGCTCAATCTATTTTGCCAGCCAAAGACCATAAGGGAGGATAATAATGGGTCGTTCCAAAGGT